>ERZ1034969.160-NODE-160-length-46953-cov-26.211246_pt1 | contig 46953 bp, 37 predicted proteins | sample MGYA00520624_ERZ1034969 | MGnify/ENA primary metagenome ERZ1034969 (study PRJEB33766, sample SAMN09781776) | gut metagenome | biome: gut microbiome | host: Homo sapiens | place: Madagascar | study: EMG produced TPA metagenomics assembly of the PRJNA485056 data...
CCACTCCGCAGCCCACGGCGGAACCGGAAGCCACCCCGGCCCCAACCATTACCATACCGCCGGGGGTGCAGACGACAGCGCCCATCCTTGACCGGACTTTCGGCCAGGGCAGCGGGCAAGGATATATTGCCCTTGCGGCGGGCAGCATCAAAAATGCAACGGATGAACCAGATTCAACCATTGCCTCCGCGGCGCAGGGAGCGCTGCCTTTTACCGTTACCCCCGGCAGCCCGGACCCGCAGGTGCTGATCCTGCACACCCACGCAACGGAAACCTACCAGACCTGGGATACCCCGGTGTATGACCCCAGCTTTACCGCCCGCACCAAAGATACCACCCTGAACATGTGCGCGGTGGGGGAGGCAATGACCAAAGTGCTGAACGATGCCGGGATCACCACCCTGCACGATACCACCCTGCATGATTCCCCCAGCTACACCGAAAGTTACGCCCGCAGCGCCCAGACAGCGCGGCGCTACCTGGAAGAATACCCCAGCATCAAAGTGGTGCTGGATGTACACCGCGACGCGATGGAAAGCGGCGATGCCCGTGTGCGCCCCCTGACAACGCTGGACGGCCAGCCGACTGCACAGGTCATGATCATTGCCGGGTGCAATAACGGCGGCACCGTCCAGCTGCCCAACTGGCGGCTGAACCTCTGCTTTGCCGCCAAGTGGGAGGAACGCATGGAAATGCTGTACCCCGGCCTGACCCGGCCGGTCCTGTGCGGGTACCGGTTCTATAATCAGGATGTCAGCCCCGGTGCGCTGCTGATCGAAATAGGCGGCCACGCCAACACGGTGCAGCAGGCAGTACGGGCCGGGCAGTACGCGGCAAAGGCACTGGCAGCCCTGTTTGGCGGCAGCGTGTAACCGCGGCAAAACGCCCTTGCAACGCAAAACAAAATAGAATATACTGGACAAAGATAAGGCGGCACCGCATGATTCCCGGCGGACGGCATCCGGAACGATGCGGGACTGCCATAAAAACCGGGGTGGAACACCACCCGCCCCGCAGGAGGATACCATGCAGAACACCATCCTGATCCACGCACCGGGCCGCAGGCAGGGCCGCGGGGCGCTGGTGCTGGCTTATACGGCGCTGTTTGCCCTGTTGATGAGCATCTGGGCTGCTATTTTTGCGCTGAACGGGCAGAGCTTTATCCAATATGGCGATACCCTCAAGCAGCATTACCCGTTTCTGGTCTATTATGGCCGCTGGCTGCGGCAGGCCGCGCGCTGTGTGCTGACCGGCGCGGCGGTGCCCACCTGGGATTTTTCCATCGGTTACGGTGCGGATATCATTACCACGCTGAGCTATTACGGCCTGGGCGACCCGCTGGACCTGCTGGCAGCCTTTGTGCCCGGCCGGTGGACCGAGCAGCTGCTGGAGGGCCTGATCGTGCTGCGGCTCTACCTGGCGGGGCTGGCCTTTATGGCGTTCAGCCGCCGCCATGGCAACAGCCGCTTTGGCACCCTGCTGGGTGCGCTGGCCTATGTGTTCAGTGCGTGGCCCATCCAGGCAGGGCTGATCGAACCGGTGTTCCTGGTGCCGATGTACTGCTTCCCCTTAATGCTGCTGGGGGCGGACGGCCTGTTTGAGGGCCGCAGCCCGGTTTTGTACATTGCCGCCATTGCGCTGACGGCACTCTCCAACTTTTTGTTCTTTTATATGGCTGCGGTGCTGCTGGTGCTGTACGCCATTGCGGTGTATAGCAAGCGGTACGGGGCCAAAAACCTGCGCACCCTGCCGCCGCTGCTGGCAAAGTTCATCGGGTTTGCACTGGTGGGCATTGCAATTTCGGCCATCACCCTGCTGCCCACCGCGCAGGAGCTGTTCGGCAGCGCTCGCTTTGGCTTAACGCGGGAAACCGCGCCTTACCCGTTCTACCGCTTTTTTGAGCTGCTGGCCAACATGACCACCGGCATGGGGTATGATGCTTACTCTACCTATGCGGGGGTGACCTCGGCGGCGTTTTTGGGTGTGCTGGTGCTGTTTGCCAAACCGCGGCAGAACACCGTGCTCAAGTGCGCGTGGCTGGGTCTGCTGGCGCTGCTGCTGGTGCCGCAGGCGGGCAGCATGCTGAACGGGATTTCTTACGTTTCCAACCGCTGGGTGTGGGCGTTCACCATGCTGGAGGCTTTTATCCTGGCGCGGGTCTGCCCCGGCATAACGGCGTTTGAGCCGAAAGAGAAGCGCAACCTGTTTGCGTTGCTGGCGGTTTACTGCGTGGTGGCGTTCTGCGTCAAGCAGGGCCGCACGGAGACCGCCCTGCTGGGCGCGCTGCTGCTGGTGCTGCTGGCCGTGTTTGTGCTGGCAGCGGATGGTGTCAGCCGCCGCGGTGTGCAGGCTGTTTTACTGGCGGGCTGCTGCCTTGGCGTGGTGATGAACCTTGGCGGCTACTATGGCATTGAGGAAGCCGATGCCGTGAACGAGTACCGCCCCGCCGGTTACGCCTGGAGCACCACCGTGCAGGACAACCCCGCCGTGGCCCTGCACCTGATGGAGGACCAAAGCTACTGGCGGTATGATTCGCTGGTGAACGAGCCGATCAACAGCCCCATGCTGCTGGATGTGTATGGCACCGGGTACTTTTTCAGCCTGAACAACAGCTACCTTTCCAGCCTGTTCCGGGAACTGGGGCAGAACACCCCTGTGGAATATGATTACCGTGGGCTGCAGAACCGCACCCCGCTGGAAACGTTGTTCGGCGTGAAATACGCCCTCTGCGCACCGGATTCCACCGGGGCGCTGCCCGCCTTATTTGACAGCCAGGCCGTGCAGGCAGCGGAAATCGGCGGCAGCACGGTTGCGGTTTACCCCAATACGGCGGCGCTGCCCATCGGCTATACGGCGCAAAACCAGATCAGCCGCGAAACCTATGACGCCCTGACCCCGCTGCAAAAGCAGGATGCCCTGCTGGACGGCGTAGTGCTGGAAGAAACCGGCCTGCTGCCCGAAGCGAAATTGACCGGCGATACGGTAAGCCCCGCAGCCGAAATGGAGTTGGACGGCGTGCAGCAACTGGATGAAACCACCTACTATGCCCCGCAGGACGGCGGGCGCATTACCCTGACCATTGCCCAGCCGGTGGCGGATTGCGAAACCGCCTTTGTGGTGCAGGGCATGCAGTACACGGCCACCAGCCCGCTGGATGCGATGAGCGAAGAAGAACTGAGCGCCATGAGCGCCCATGACCGCCGCAGCCTGCAAAAGCAGTATGCACACTTCTGGTGCAAGGACAGCGTTTACCTGCGCCTGCTCAGCAACATTGGTGAGGGCCGCATTGAGTATAACCGCCCCAACAGCCAGTATTACTGCGGCCGGCATGACTTTGTGTATAACTTTGGCACCAGTGATGAACCCTTGCAGCAGATCACGATTGTACTGCCCTTTGCGGGCTATTATCAGTTTGACCGCCTGGCGGTGGAATGCCAGAAGCTGGATACCGTTGCGGCCCGTGCGGAGAACCTTGGGGCCGAAAGCCTGCAGAATGTGACCCTTGGCACCAACAGCCTGGGTGGAGAAATCACCACCACCCGCAGCAGCGTGCTGGTGGTGCAGCTGCCGTATTCTACTGGTTGGAGCGTGACGGTGGACGGCACCCCGGCCCAAGTGCTGCGGGCAGATACCGCTTTCCTCGGCGTAGCGCTGGAACCCGGCAGCCATACGGTGGCGTTTACCTACAAAACGCCCGGTCTTACCGCGGGGGCAGCGCTCAGTGCGGCAGGAGTGGTGCTGCTGGCGGCCATCTGGGCCGTGCCGGCCCTGCACAAAAAGAGCAAAAAGCGCCGAAAATAACAAGCGCTTTACTTTTTAAGCATCACACGTTATAATACATTTTATCTAGGTGTAGCTGAAAAGTCGAAAATTTAGCCTATTTCTACAATCGCAGCCGGATTCCGCGTTAAAAAGTCTTGGAATCCACAAAGGATTCCTGCGGCCTTTTGCCTTGAATCCGGCATGTGCTTGCGAAATAGTCGTCATTTTCTTTGTTTTCAGATACACCCCCTACATTTGCATTTTAGGAGTGGGAACACATGGAACGAGTTGAAATTGCATCGCTCTATAAGGCTACCCCGGCGGATGGCACCAAAGTTACTGTCTGCGGCTGGGCAAAAACCGTGCGCGATTCTAAAAAGATCGGTTTTATCTCTCTGGCAGACGGCAGCTGCTATAAGCCCGTGCAGATCGTTTTCCAGGCGGACAAGCTGGAAAACTATGCCGAGGTTGCAAAATCCGGCCTGTACACCAGCTTTGAAGTGACCGGCACCCTGGTGCTGACCCCCAACGCTAAGCAGCCGTTTGAGATCAACGCCGATACCGTTACGGTGCTGGGCACCTGCGGCAGCGATTACCCGCTGCAGAAAAACAAGATGGGCATGGATTACCTGCGTACCCTGACCCACCTGCGTCCCCGTACCAACACTTTTAACGCTGCGTTCCGTGTGCGCGGCCAGGCAGCTTATGCGCTGCATGAGTTCTTCCACAAGAACGGCTTTACCTATGTACACACCCCCATCTTTACCGGTTCTGACTGTGAAGGCGCAGGCGAGATGTTCCAGGTTACTACCCTGGACCTGAACGATGTGCCCAAGACCGAGGACGGCAAGGTGGATTACAGCAAGGACTTTTTCAAGCGCCCGGTCAACCTGACGGTTTCCGGCCAGCTGGAAGCCGAGGCCATGGCAATGGCCCTGGGCAAGGTTTACACCTTTGGCCCCACCTTCCGCGCAGAGAAGAGCTATGATACCCGCCATGCCGCAGAGTTCTGGATGATCGAGCCGGAAATGGCATTTGCTGACCTGAATACCTACATGGACACCGCCGAGGCCATGACCAAGTATGTTATCCGCTACCTGCTGGATAACTGCCCGGACGAGCTGGCATTCTTCAACCAGTTCTTTGATAAGGGCCTGATCGAGCGCCTGGAGCTGGTTGCCAACAGCGATTTTGCCCGCGTGAGCTACACCGATGCCATCGAACTGCTGAAAAAGAACGATGACAACTTCCAGTACAAAGTAAGCTGGGGCATTGACCTGCAGACCGAGCACGAGCGCTACCTGACCGAGCAGGTGTTCAAAAAGCCCGTGTTTGTTACCGATTACCCCAAAGAGATCAAGGCATTCTATATGCGCATGAACGAGGACGGCAAGACCGTTGCTGCCGCCGATATGCTGGTACCCGGCATTGGCGAGCTGATCGGCGGTTCCCAGCGTGAGGAGCGCCTGGATGTGCTGCTGGCCCGCCTGGACGAACTGGGCCTGAAGCGTGAAGATTACGACTGGTACCTGGACCTGCGCCGTTTTGGCAGCGTAAAGCATGCCGGTTACGGCCTGGGCTTTGAGCGCCTGCTGATGTATGTCACCGGCATCCCCAACATCCGTGACGTCATTGCCTTCCCGCGCACCTGCGGCGGCTTTTAATGGGGGCGGTCAGCGAACCGCTGATCCAATGGTTTGAACAGAATCGAAGGCTCCTGCCTTTCCGGCAGGAGCCTTCGGCATATCATATCTGGGTCAGCGAAATCATGCTCCAGCAGACCCGCGTCTCGGCGGCGCTGCCCTATTACGAGCGTTTTGTGGCCGAACTGCCGGACCCGGCCGCCCTTGCCGCCTGCGACCCGGACAAACTGCGCAAGCTGTGGCAGGGCCTGGGGTATTACAGCCGGGTGGCCAACATGCAAAAGGCAGCGCAGATCGTCTGCCGGCAGTACGGCGGCCAGCTGCCCGCAGATTATGCCGCCCTGCGCGCTCTGCCCGGCATTGGGGATTACACGGCTGGGGCTATTGCCTCCATTGCGTTTGGCATCCCCGCCCCGGCGGTGGACGGCAACGTGCTGCGGGTATTTGCCCGGCTGGATAATAGCGCTGCCGATATTACCAAACCCGCCGCCAAGCGCGAGTTCACAGCCCGTGTGCTGGAAGAAATGCCCAAGGAACGCCCCGGTCCCTATAACGAGGCGCTGATGGAACTGGGGGCGCTGGTCTGCCTGCCCAACGGTGCGCCAAAGTGCGAGATCTGCCCGCTGGAGGCCCAGTGCAAGGGCCGCGCCGCAGGCCGGGCCGAACAGCTGCCGGTCAAAACGGCTAAGCCGGAAAAAACGCTGGTGCCGGTCACGGCCGCGTTGATCACCGGGCCGCAGGGCGTGCTTTTGCAGCGCCGCCCGTCCAAAGGGCTGCTGGCCGGGCTGTGGCAGCCCCTTGCCTTTGAGGGCACTGCCATGACCCAGCCGGAACTGGACGCCGCGTTGCGCACCATTGGCCTTTGTGTGCAGTGGAAGGCCCCGCTGCAAAGCACCCGCCATGTGTTCACCCATCGCATCTGGCAGATCAGCGGGTTTTGCGGCATAGCCGCAGGCCCGGCGCCGGAGGGCTGCGTCTGGGCCAGCCGCGCGGAGCTGAACGGGGAATACGCGGTGCCAAGCGCATTTGCGGGCATTATGCGCCAGTGGCAGCCGGAATAAAAAGCAAGCAGAGTGGCATGGGTTTTGGCAGGTGAAGAAATTTTCCGGAGACCATGCTGCGGAGAATGGCGCGGTATCACCTTGATACCTGAACCTTTTTGTGTGAAAAATTTACAAGGGAAAGATTGTATTCATCCGGTTAATCGGGTATAATATTTTACAGACCCATCCCTTTTAGAATACGCGGAGGAAAAGTATTATGATGAAGAAATCCACTTTTGGTGCCATCCTGGCGTTTTTGTTTGCTGCTGCCGGTGCCCTGACTGCCGCTGCGCTCTACCTGCGCCGCCGCGAAAAGGAACTGGACGAATACGAGCGCCTGCTGTACAGCGATGACGGCGACTATGATTATGACGATGACGACGAATATCTGCCCATCGACAATGAACCGACAGAAGCCGCCGAAGAAAAGGCTGCTGACGACGCTGAATAAGCCGGAACAGCCAGCAGAAAAGTGAAAATGGCCGGGCTTCGGCCCGGCTGTTCGTGTTTCTTGCAATCAGTAGTGATACTTATTAAATGATAAAAAAGGCTCAGATAAACCATAAGGCGCTGCTGAAAATAAGAAAAATGACGGCAGTGACTATAAAATCAGACTGAATTTCGATTTTTCTGCTGTGCCAAGGAAAGGGAACGCCATGAAAAAGCTCTTGCTGTGGCTGGTTATGGTGGTGGTTATGCTGGCGGTGCTGCTGGGCGGTGCCGGGTACGCCATGTACGCTATGACGGGCGATGACAAACTTCCCACGCAGCACCCCACTTTGGGCGATACGGAACTGGAACCGATCGGCTATGACTGGAGTGTGCCGGTGCTGGGCAATGTGCTGAACCGCACGTTTGAACAGCCCAGCACCCTGACGGTGCAAAAGCTGGGCGAAATGACGGAAGCTGCCCCGGAGCTGGTTTTGCCGGACTGGGCGCAGCGCACGACCCTTACGTTGAAAGATTCAACCGGCAGCGTTGTGGTGCAGGGGGATGCCGCTGCCTTTGCGATGTATGCTTACCCCAAAAATGGCAGCTATGAGCTGACCCTGACCGCTTACCGCAACACGGCGGACCCCGGCGATGCCACCGGCTGGTACCGGTACTGTGCATCTTATACCATGAACATCCAGCCCAAGGCGGTGCTCAGCAGTGAGCGCGTCAGCCAGGGCGGCGTGGCGGCACTGGTCATTACCGGCATTCTGGATGGCAGCGAGCCGACCGTGGAAACCGACCTGGGGGATGTATGGTTCCGCCCGGTGACCGGTGGGTATATGGGCTATATCCCGGTAACCTATAATGCCGAGGGCGGCCCCCATACCCTGACCGTGACCTGCGGCAGCCTGACCCAGGAGCTGACCCTGAGCGTGATGCAGAGCGAGGCCAAAACCGTGGATGTGGCCGCAGAGGCAGACATACCGGGCGCAGCAACGGAATATAAAAATGCGATCTGGCCCCTTTACACAGAGAGCAACAGCGAAAAGCTGTGGCAGGGCAATTTTGCCTCGCCGGTGCCCAGTGCGATTCTGGCGGATTACGGCGCGCGGCTGCGCACCGATGGGACCATTACCGGCCGGGCAACTGGCATCAATTATAACGCCGCAGCGGGTACCGCCGTTACGGCACCGCAGGCGGGTACTGTGGTGTACGCCGGAACGCTGGCGCTGACCGGCGGCACCGTGGTGATTGACCATGGCTGCGGGGTTAAGAGCTATCTGTTTGGGCTGGATGCCGTAAAGGTGCAGCGTGGGCAGAGCCTTGCCCGCGGCGAAGAACTGGGCACCACCAGTGAGGAGCATACCCTGATCTGGGAGCTGCGCATTGGCAGCAAGTCCGTTGACCCTGCTGCCGCCCTGACGGGCAGCAGCGGGCTTTTGTACCGCGAAACAATGTAACAAAATAGAGTTAGAACAATACCGCATAATTCTAAGTGCCGATACGGCGAGCGAGGTGCGGCAGTTGCTAAGCCAAAAGCGCAGATAATACTGGATGCTGCAAAGGTGAGCGCCGCCAGTGGCGGATGCAGCGAACCGAAGCAGGGGCAGCGGTCGCAGAGTGCGAGGGGCTTTTGCCCCCGAAGCACGATGCGGGTACCGCAACCCGACATTATCGAGCATTTTGGCAACGCAGATGCCGTGCCGTAGCCGCCGGAGCGGTGCTTAAGCCGTCAGGCGGCAATTGTGCGGTGTTGCCTTAGAGCAACGATAAATCGCAAATGTTGGTGGAGAAAGCGATGGACGAAGAGAAGGTAACACAGACTGCGATGGAGCCGGCGCAGCAGCCAAAGCCCAAAGCCAGGGGCGGGCAGCGCACGCAGGGCAAAACCGCTCCAGGCACGGGGCGAGGTAGGATGGCCAAACCCCATGCCAGCAATAGCAATACTGCGCACCGCAAAACGGGCACGCAAAAACAAAAAAGCGAACCCCAAAATACAAAATCCCCGCAAGAACCAAAAACGCGGGCGGAACAAGCCGAGCAGACCGAAGCTGCCGCCCCGGAACAGGTGGCAGCCAAGCCCAAAGTGCCGCGCAGCGGGCAGGCAGGCGGCAAACGCCGCCGCAAAAAGGCTACCCCCAAGCCGGAAGCAAAACCGCAGCAATATGTTGAGCCCCGGCCGGAACCCCCGGAAGCGCCGGAAAAACCGCAAACGCCGGAACCTGCCGCTGTGGCCGAACCGGCTGAAGCAGCCGCCGCGCCGGAAATGCCGGAAAAGGCGGTGCAGGAACCCAAAGCCGCGCAGCTGCCCCAGGCCACGGAGCCGCCGGAGCCGGAGGATGACGAACCGGAACAGACCCCGGAACAGCGCGCTGCAGCAGAGCGGCGCAAGGCGGAGATCACCCGAACGGTCCAGGTTTCGATTGAACAGATCGAGGATGCCGAAGCAGAACAGGCGGAGAAAGAGGCAGATACGCCGGAATCGACTGGCAGCAAAGTGGGACGCGCCGTGCGGCTGCTGATCGGCTGGCTGCTGCTGGTGGTGCTGCTGGCGGGTATGATCGCCGCAGGCGGCATATACTGGCTGTACAAAAAAGCCACGCCGGATATGATTCCTGCCGTTACGGTAACAGTGGCGGGCCAGCAGCTGGACCCCGTGGCGTACCATTGGCAGGTGCCGGTGGCAGGCAACTACCTTAAGCGTACCTATGCCGAGACACTTTCCAGCACTCCCACAGCGCTGGAATATGATTTTGGCGGCGGCACCATGACGCTGCGGGTGACCCCGGCGGACTGCAGCACCGAAGTGACCGTTAAGGACGAGAACAAGCAGGAAGTCTTCAGCGGCAGCGCCCAGGAATTTGCCGCCTACCGCTTTACCACGCCCGGCAGCTACACCGCCAAGCTGGTGGTCAGCAGCGGCGAGGGTTACCAGAGCGAACCGACAGTTTCGGGCCACCAGACCTATGAGTTCACATTTGATGTAACGATTAAGGCTACCGTGCGGCTGAATACCCAGGCTGTTACGCCGGGTGGCGTTGTGGCCGTAAAGGTAACGGGCCAGCAGACGGATACCAAGCCAAGCCTGACGGCAGAACTGCCGGATACCGGCTTCCGTGCCAGCGCGACCGGCGATGGCTGGGTGGCTTACCTGGCGGTCCCGCTGGAAACCGAGCCTGGCAGCTATACCATTAAGGTCACCGTGGACGGCGAGGTGCAGGAGCTTACCCTGAACGTGAGCAAGAGCGCCGCATCTTTTCGGGATTATACTTCCAAGTCCGGGCTGGTCACACCGTATGTCGGCGCGGATGATACCCCGCAGGAGGTGCTGGACCTGCTGGATACGGCATCGGATACCATCTACTGGGCGGACACTGGGTTTGCTTCGCCGTTCAGCGATAAGGTGGAGGTCACCCTGCCGTATGGCCTGACCGAATATGTCAACCGTACCCAGACCGAGCGTAAGAACAACACCGGTACCGGCCGCACCAGCATCAATGTGGTGCTTTCCGGCAGGTGCGACCTGATTGCCCCGGCGGGCGGCAAGGTACTGCTGGCGGAAAAATTGCCCAATGTGGGCAATACGCTGGTGATCGAGCACGGCGCGGGCGTAAAGACTATTTACTATGGCCTGCGCAGGCTGACGGTAGAAAAAGGTGCAATCGTGGCCCAGGGCGATGCCCTTGGCACCACCGACAAAGCTACCGTGGTGGAAGTGCGCGTGGGCAAAACCCCCGTGGAGCCGCTGCGTATCCTGCGCGGTCAGTGCGATGCCCTGCGCAGCTATTAAAACGGAGCATAACCGATAAATAGAAAAATTCCCCTGTCTGTATTCTTTGTGATGCAGGCGGGGGAACTTTTTTGCGGCAGGCGTTTTTGATGTTCTGACGGAACCATGCCGCCCACCCCGGCATAACATGGAACAAACGGCCAGATACAACACCGGGGGGAAGCATTATGGCGGCAGCATGTAATTTGACTTTTTGTGTGGTTGGGCGGGATGCCCGCCAACTGGCGGCGGCGCGGGCGCTGCAGAGCAGCGGCTATACCGTGCTGGGGGCAGAGGGGGCCGGGCAGGCGGATTACATCCTGCTGCCTATGCCGATGGATGCCGAGGCGGCGGACCTTGCCCGCATCCTGCGCGCCGCCCGCCCCGGTACGCTGGCCCTTGGCGGGCGCATCAGCGAACCGGTGCGCAAAGCGGCGCAGGCCGCCGGGGTGGAGTTGGTGGATTACTTTTTGCGGCCGGAGCTGGCCTGCCTGAACGCAGTACCCACTGCGGAAGGGTGCCTGGCCCTGCTGATGCAGCTGCGCCAGCGCACGATATGGGAAAGTGAGTTCCTAGTGTTGGGGTATGGGCGCATTGGGCGGGCGGTGGCCCGGCGGCTGCAGGCATTGGGCGGGCAGGTGACCATTGCCGCCCGCGCGCCGGAACAGCGGGCCGCAGCGCGCTGCGCGGGGCTGCATGCCGCACCGCTGACCGCGTTGGAACAGCTTCTGCCGCACTTTGATGCGGTCATCAACACCATACCGGCCCCGGTGCTGGGGGCGGCCCAGCTGCGCTGCCTGCCCAGGGGAGCGCTGATCCTGGACCTTGCCAGCCGCCCCGGCGGAACGGATTTTGCCGCCGCGCGGGAACTGGGCCTGCGTGCGGAACATGCCTTGAGCCTGCCCGCCCGCTGTGCGCCCGAAACCGCCGGTGCGCTGGTGGCGCATACCGTGGAAGTGATTTTACAGGAGCGTGCCGCCACGGCCCGCAGCGAAAGGGGAGTGAGCCGATGAATTCCAGCCTGGAACCGCCGCGCACGGTGGTGTTTGCCCTGTGCGGCAGCTTTTGCACATTTGAAACGATTCTGCCGCAAATCATCCGCCTGCGCGCCTGCGGGTGGGAAGTACTGCCGATGCTGAGCTATGCGGCGTCGGCGCTGGATACCCGCTTTGGCCGCGCGGCAGATTGGAAGCAGCGCCTGGAGGAAGCCACCGGCCACCGCCCGCTGGAGGATCTGCGGGAAGCGGAACCTCTTGGCCCCAAGCATATGGCACAGGCACTTGTCATTGCTCCCTGTACCGGCACAACGATGGCGCTGCTGGCGGCGGGCATCAGCGCAACGCCGGTCACGCTGGCGGCCAAAAGCATGCTGCGCGGCGGCAGGCCGGTGGTGATCGGGGTATCCACCAACGATGGGCTTTCCGGCAGCGTGGGAGCGCTGGCGGCGCTGCTGCAGCGCAAAAATTATTATTTCATTCCCTTTGGCCAGGACGACAGCTACAAAAAGCCCTGCAGCCTGAAAGCGGATTTTACCCAGCTGCCGGATACGCTGGAAGCCGCTCTGCGCGGGGTGCAGCTGCAGCCGATTTTGCTGTAAAACCCGTGGAACAGAGCTGTTTTGTGCGGGTGCGGCATATGATAGAAAAGGGCGCTTTGGTGTGGGAACAAAGAGGGGCGGTGCGGCAATGGAATATATCGAAGTAACAGGCGGGAACCCGCTGCGGGGGAGCATCCGCCCGGCAGCGGCCAAAAACAGTGTGCTGCCCCTTTTGGCGGCAACGCTGCTGTGTGCGCAGCCCTGCACCCTGCGCCGGGTGCCCCTGCTGCGGGATGTGCAGACCAGTTTGGATCTGCTGCAGGCTGTGGGCAGTGGGGCGGCCTGGGCCGGGCAGGACCTTGTTACCCAGCCAGCCCGGCAGATCAGCGGGCGGGTGCCCACGGCGCTGGCGGGGGCTATGCGGGGGTCGGTGTTTTACCTGGCACCGCTGTTGACCCGCGCGGGCTGGGCAGAGCTGCCGCTGCCCGGCGGGTGCAGACTGGGGCCGCGGCCCATTGATATCCACCTGGCCGGGCTGACGGCCATGGGGGCACAGGTGTGCGCGGCGGCAGAGTGCGTGGTGCTGCGCCGCCACGGCGTTTTGCGTGGTACGGATTTTTCTCTGCGCCTGCCCAGCGTGGGAGCAACCCTGACCCTGATGCTGGCGGCTTGCTGTGCGGCGGGCGTTACCACCCTGCGCGGTGCGGCGTGCGAGCCGGAAATTGCGGATACCGCCGCTTTTTTGAACGCCTGCGGGGCAAAGATCACGGGGGCGGGTACGCCGGTGGTCTGCATCCGAGGTACCGGCGGCGAGCTGTTGGACGGCTGTGTGCATACCGTGCTGCCGGACCGCATTGCCGCAGCGACTTATGCGGCAGCCGCCGCCATTGCAGGCGGGCGGGTGACGGTAACGCAGTGCAGTCCGGTGTGGCTGGCGGCGTTTCTGGACTTTTTGCAGGGCAGCGGCTGCGAGGTTGCTCGCGGGGAAAATGAGTTTAGCATCACGCGGGATCAGGATACAAAGCTGCGCGGCGGTCAGGAACTTGTAGCGGCTGCTTACCCTGGCCTTGCCACAGATACTGCCCCGCTGGCTGCAGCGGTGCTGCTGGGGGCGGAGGGAGCATCCCGCATTTATGACGGCCTGTTCCAAAACCGCTTTGCCTGTGCGCAGGGCTTTGCCGCCCTGGGGGCTGATGCCCGCAGCGAGGGACGGCTGCTGTACCTTGGCGGCAGCGCAAAATTGCATGGTGCCACTGTGACTGCACCAGACCTGCGGGGCGGGGCAGCACTGGTGCTGGCGGGCCTTGGTGTGGGGGACGGGAGCTGCGTGCGGGTGCTGGATGCCGGACATATCCGGCGCGGCTATGCCGACCTGGCGGGGGATCTGCGCCGCCTGGGGGCAGACTGCCGGGCAGGCCGCACCGGGACAGAAACTGGCAGACAGACGAAAAAACTGTAAAAATATTGTCATAATTCACCAAAGCCCCGCAAAACCGGCGGGGCTTTTTGTGATACAAATAAATGCGAGCATCTATTTTTTGGCTTTTTAGCGTGTGGGTATTGAAATTATTCGCAAAATTTGTTATTCTTATAAACAGTTATATGCGATATCTTAGGAAGAGCTGGCTGCACCGCAACGCGCGTAAGCAAAGTTTGGGGTGTAGGGCGGCGCTTCCTTTATGGGGGTCAGTGTGTCCGCTGGCGGAAATCCGGCCCTATTGCATTTGCAATTTTATATTCTTTAGGGGGATACACTTATGGCGTTCGTTCTCGATGAAGAGATGCAGAATGTAACCAACATTAAGGTCATCGGCGTTGGTGGCGGCGGCGGCAATGCTGTGAACCGCATGGTTGAAGCTGGCCTGAATGGCGTTGAATTTGTAGCAATGAATACCGACCAGCAGGCACTGGTCAACTCCAAGGCTACCCAGAAGGTTCAGCTTGGCGCAAAGCTGACCAAGGGCCGCGGCGCTGGTGCTGACCCGGAGGTCGGCCAGCGTGCAGCGGAGGAAAGCAAGGATGAGATCGCCAATGCACTGAAAGGTGCCCAGATGGTGTTCATCACCGCTGGCATGGGCGGCGGCACCGGCACCGGCGCTGCACCGGTCGTGGCCGAAACGGCCCATGACCTGGGCATCCTGACCGTCGGTATTGTCACCAAGCCCTTTGCCTTTGAGGGCAAGCGCAAGATGAGCATGGCCGAACAGGGTATTGCCAACCTGATGATGCATGTAGACAGCCTGATCGTGATCCCGAACGAGAGACTGAAGCTCATCAGCCAGGAAAAGATCACCCTGATGAACGCTTTTGAAGCAGCCGATAACGTGTTGCGCCAGGGCGTTGAGAGCATCTCCAGCCTGATCAATGTTCCCGCTTTCATCAACCTCGACTTTGCTGACGTCCGTTCCATCATGAAGGATGCCGGCTTTGCCCACATGGGCGTTGGCGTTGCCAAGGGTGCAGGCAAGGCAGAAAACGCTGCCAAGGCTGCAATCTCCAGCCCGTTGCTGGAAACCAGCATTGCCGGTGCACGCGGCGTTATCATCAACATTACCTCCAGCCCGGATATCGGCCTGGACGATGTTGAGACTGCTGCTTCCATGATCACCCAGAGCGCACATCCCGATGCGAACATCATTTGGGGTACTGCGTTTGACGAGCGCCTGCAGGATGAGATGAGCATTACCGTTGTGGCTACCGGCTTTGAAAGCACGCCTGGTGTGGACGAGCCCATCCAGGCTGTTGTGAACGCCCAGCGCGCTGCCGCAGGCGCTGCACCTGCTGTTGCCCCGGCTGCACCGCGCCCGGCCGCTGCACCTGCCCCGGCTCCCGCCCCGGCCCCGGCCGCTGATCCGGTCATCCCCAACCCGGTATTCAGCAATGTGTTCAACCCCAATGTTGATACCCCGGTTTCCACCGCCCCCGCTGCCAAGGAAGATGACAGCAACGAAGATGACGGTGATTACTTCAACGATCTGCTCAGCATCCTGAACAAGCGTTCCTGATTGCTGCGCATTCCCTATCCTTTGCGGCTGCGGGCATGCCTGCCCGCATAAAAAACAAAACGGCCCGCTGACCAGTTTAGGAGGAAAACTATGCCCAGCAGCCAAACCTTATCAGCCCTGCAGGAAAAAGGGTTCCGAACCACGTTCCGGGGCTTTGATAAAAATGATGTGCTGGCTTACCTCAATGCACTGGACAACGAAAACCGGCAGCACAGCGCAGAGCAGGAAGAGCAGATTGCCCAGCTGCAAGCCCAGCTGGATAAAATGCGCTCTGAACAGTCCGCTGCACGTGCCTGTGTGGAAAAGCTGCAAAGCGATCTTTCAGCCGCTAACCAGCGCGCCGAAGCCGCGGAAAAATCGGCTGCCGAGGTGGTCGCTCGTGCCAAATCGGTAGAAGAGCGCGCCACGGCAAACCTGAGCCGCAATAAAGAAAATCAGCAGGCTGTGGTGGAATGGCAGTTCCGTTGCCGCGATCTGCAAAAACAGATCGACGAGTACGAAAAGCAGATTGCCGAATACGAGGCGATGATCCCCAAAGGCGGTATGCCTGCCCCCAAGCAGGAACCGGCCCCTGCACCTCAGCCTACCCCGCAGGAAAAGCCGGAGCCGGCCCCGGAACCGAAGGCACCCCAGGCTGATGTGACCGAGGAAGCCCGCATTGAGGCCCGTCAGATTTTGATGGAAGCCCGCCTGAAAGCCGATGCGGCCGAAGAACGCCTGAAACAGCAGGCTGAAGAGCAGCAGGGCCGCATGACAGAGCATGCCCGCGATTTGGCCGCAAGCCTTGCCATGCTGCGTGAGCGTGTGACCCGCGTGGATGAACGCCTGAGCGCCGCCACTGCGGACCTGGATGATGCCACCACGGCAATTTATCAGGCACTGGATGCAACCGGTGCGGATTTTGAAGCCTTTGGTGCGGAGCTGCGCCACTTTGGAGAGAACACCGCAAAGGAAAATTATCCCGCTGCCCAGGCAAAGGTGCGCCATAATGAGTCTGCTCAGCCAGCTGCCAAACGGGTGCGCCCTGTGCGCAGCCAGCCGCAGGTGCAGGCCAATAATGCAAACACCCACCGCCTGCGCCGCGCAGGTGATACCCGCCGCAGTGTGAGCCAGGACCTGAATGCCGAGCTGGAACGTTTGAATCAGCCGGCGGCCGCAAGAAAGTAAATACATAACCCGGCAGCCCGCGGAGCCTTGGTTTCGCGGGCTGCTTTTGTATTTGACCTGCAAAGTGTGGAAGTGCCGGATGCCCGCAGTGTTGTGTGACTGCGTGGAGTGTAACTGTTCCCCCCTGTGAAATAAGCCGCATAAGGGTTGTACAAGAGCAGGACAACACGAACAAAATAAATACTTTGTATAAAACGATTCTATATAAACAAATTGTATAAACAAATAAAGGGCGAAAGGAGGCCCCCGATGGGAAAAATTCAGTTCCCGAACCTTCGCGCATTCCCGGCCGGTCCACGCTGGCTGGCGTATGGCGTGCTGCTGCTGTGTGCCATTCTGGTGGGCGGTGTGATCACAGCCTATGGCGGCATGCTGCTGGTGGTGCTGGTGTGGGCTGTCTGCATGGGCGGGCTGTGCCTGCTGCTGCACTTTACCTGGCAGACGGTGTTCCCCGGTCAGAGGGTAGCACAGGATAAAACGTTCCTGCGCAGTTGGCTGGCTGGCTCCGCTGTGGGCGTTGCGGTCATCGCTGCACTGGTGTGCTACCGCCAAACGGTGTACAGTGATGACGCGATCAACTATTTTGCCAAGCAGACACTGCTGTTCGGCAGCTTTGGTCAAAGCGGATTTTACGGCATTCATGTGCTGCTGGAAAGCCTGTTGACGGCGGACTATAAGATGTTCATGAATCTCTTTATCAGTGTGCCGTATCTCTTTACCGGGCGCAGCATCAATGCGTTTATGGTGTGCTATGCCATCACCTGCTTTGTGCCTATGTGGTTTGCGCTGCTGATGGGCGCAAAATACCTGGCCCAGCAGTTGCCCGCTTGCCATACGGCGCTGTATTACCCGCTGTGTATGGCGGTTATGGTGCTGTGGCCCATGTTTTTGTGGCCTGCCACCCACGGCATGCCGGATGCCTTTGGCCTGACTTTTGCCGCAGTGATCGCCCTGCTGTGCGCGGATTACCGGTTTGAAACGCTGCCCTGGCCGCGGCTGTTGGCGATTTTTGCTGCAACGTTTGCCCTGATCCTGACCCGGCGCTGGTACATGTTCTGGATCTTGGCGTTTTATGCTGTGTATGTGCTGGCGGTGCTGGTGGGGGCGGTGCACCGCAAAACGCTGGGGAGTACCCTCAAACATATGCTGCTGTTCGGCGTGCCCAGCGCTGTGATCATCGTGGGGGCGCTGCTGCCCACCTTCAAAACCATCCTGACAACCGACTACGCCGATATTTACGGCGCTTACTACGGCGGTGGCTTTGGCAACAACTGCCTGGGCCAGCTGCGCACCCAGGGACTGATCTGGCTGGTGCTCTGCGCGGCAGGCTTGGTGTGGCTGCTGTATTGCCGCAGCACCCGTGCACAGGCTATTGTAGCCGCCGCGGCCAGCCTGGGGGCGATGGTGCTGTTTACCCGTACCCAGTCCCTGGGCGACCACCAGAGCCTGATCCTTGCGCCTTTTTACCTGTTGATGCTGTTTGGCCTGTGTGCCAAACTGACCCAGCAAAAGGCAAAGCCCTGGCTGCGCAATGCTGCGGCGGGTGTTCTGGCCGTATTTTTGGTGGTCAACTTCGGCAACGCCCTGCGTCTGCCCGGTAAAAACGTGCAGACCCTGGCCCTGAGCAGCGAAAGCCTGGACCTGACCCGCCGCACCGACCTGGCCCAGATGCGCGCCGTGACAGATTTTGTGCTGGAACACTGCACCGAGGAACAGACCGTTTACATCAATATGGATTCCAATGGTTACAGCGGCACTACCTTTGCCTACAGTGACCCGGCCCACCCCCAGCTGCAAACGATGATCCTGTGGGAGAGCAGTGTGCCCTCCACCCATGGCTTCCCCACGGGAATCTGGACGTCAGAATATGTGATGGTGACCGATCGTGTGGATGAGGGCGGCATTGTCGGCCCCATCAACGCAGCGCTGCGCACCCAAAGCCCTGCTGCCGTCCATTATGAATATGTGACCGAGTTCCCGCTGGACGGCATTACCCTGTATTGCTACCGCCGCACAGCCCGGCCGGATGCAGAGGAAGCCGATTACTTCAAGCAGGTGTTTGCCGAATACGACGCCCGCTGGCCGGAAATCTTCAGCCAGAGAATTGACGAATATATGCAAAGCGTGCAGTAAGCAATAAGATAAACGGCACAGCCCGGTAAAAAGGCTGTGCCGTTTCTGCTATCAATTATTTTGTTTTTGGGTGGCCGTTTTCCACATTGCTGGTGCCCTGCTCCATCAGATAGGTGGCAATCAGGTCCGAAGCGTGCAGCTTGACAGCCAGCGGGTAGCGGTTGTAAGCATCGCTTACCGCAAAGCTGCCGCCGCGCACCGCATCGTCAAAACCGCCCATATGCCAGCGGATGGCAATGGCTTCATCGGTTTTTAGGCGCATGAAGTGCTCAATGAGATAAACGCTCTTTTCACCGTGGCCATAGGGCAGCTGGTCGGCTACCTGATAAAAAGGAACTTTCTCCCATTGGCCGGTAGCATCATTTTTCACGTTGCGGGTGCTGACTTTGTAAAAGTTCGCCTTGCACACATCGTGCAGCAGGGCGCACACCGCAAAAGTTTCGGGGTTATCTTCCCCTTCCGTGAAAAAGTGCTGCATCATGGCGTTGTACACATTGATGCTGTGCATCACAAGGCCGCACTCGCATGCACCGTGGAACTTGGTGGAAGCGGGCGCGGTAAAAAAGTCTGTGCCCTCCAGCCATTTCAGCAGGCGGTCCGCACCGGGGCGGGTGACATTCTTGTTGTAAATGTCAATAAATTGTGCGCGATAATCTTCCATCACAGCTCCATGTCATCAAGAATGCCTTTCAGGGCAATCAGGTCCTCTTTGGTCATGCTGATGCCCTTGCCCATCTTGCTGCCGTCCGGGGACCAGTCGCGGATGTCGTACTTCGGCTCATGGTCGTTCCAGCTGATCAGGTTCAGCTGGCGCTCCCAGCCGCTGGAGTTGGTGGAAAGAACAGCAATGCGCTCGGTGATTTCATATTTGAATGCCATAATAACAGGATCTCCTTCATCATTGGCACAGGGCAGCGCGGCGCCGCCCCGGCCATAAAATTTCTCATGTTTCATCATAGCGGATTTGCCGCAAAATTGCAAGGGGAAAAGCGTTGCGGTGTGGGGAGGGCGGTGATATACTAAGTGGTAAGTGGTAAGTGGTAAGTGGTAAGTGGCAAGTGGGGCGGGGGACTCTCATCCCGCCGAAGCCTTGCCGTATTGCATATTGTAAAACCTGCAACAAACCCAACCCTATTTGTAGGGGACGATGCTTGCGTCGTCCCGCATGACGGGCCTTGCCCAATATTCTACCCCGGAATACAGCAAATACCACCAAAAAAACAAAATACGCCCCACCCAAGAATAAAATCAAAACAGAAAAGGAGAACCTCATGCAGCTGCAATCCCTTTCCCGCCGGTACACCGTCCGGCAGCTGATGGAAACAGATGTGGATGCCATGCTGGCTTTGTGCAGCGGCAACCCGCAGTTCTACCGCTACCACCCGCCCATGGCCACCAAAGCCAGCATTCTGGATGATCTGCAGGCTGTTCCGCCGGGCAAAACGTTGTCAGATAAATATTTTATCGGCTTTTATGACGGTGAAACGCTGGCCGCGATGATGGACCTGATCACCGGCTACCCCAACCCGGCTACAGCATTCATCGGACTGTTTATGGTGGATGCTGCCCAACAGGGCAGGGGTACCGGCAGCGCACTGATTGCAGATTGCAAGCAGGCATTGCGGACCGAACAATTCAAAACACTGCGCCTTGCCATCGACGAGGGCAACCCCCAAAGCAAAGCCTTTTGGCAGAAAAACGGTTTTGCGTTGACCGGCCAGCGCACCCCGAACGAAAATGGCGCTTACCTGCCCATGGAGTGTGAACTATAAAACAAAGCAAAAGGCATGTGCCGCACGGCGAGAATACCATCTCCCGTATGCGGCACATGCCTGTTCTTATTTTGCCGTCAAATAAATCTGTCCATCTACATTGGTTACGGCGTACAGCGCCGGGGCGGTGCTTTGGGCACTGCGCAGAGCATCATCGGCCAGATCAGCGTAACGTGCGGTAAAATCATCGGTTACGCCAAACAGCACCAGCCAGGTTACATCATGCTCGCCGATGTTGTAGCCAAGGTCCACATCAGTTTCGCTGCTCTGGGCTTCCACCGCGGTAACGGCGGGGTACAGCTCGTACTGGTAGTACCACATGTTCTGCACGGCCATCGAGTCGTCGGCGCTCAGCAGCCAAATGCTGCCATTCTGTGCGCCGTCCATGCGGGTTAGCAGGTCTGCAGCGATCTGTTGCTGCTCGGTGCGCCAGTCGGTTTTCGGCAGGCAGAAGAGGAATCCAGCACCGCCCGCTTGCCAGATGCCCCAAAGCGTGCTGCAAACCAGCAGGCAGGGAACAATGGCGGGCACCGCATGCCCGGCCATTCGCGGCAGGCGGCGGGCCGCGGCAAACCCGGCCAACAGGGCTTCGCCTTCCAGCACGCTGAACCAGCCGAGGAAAAAGCAGCAGAAGTACCGCTCCCAGCTGGCCATCTCCAGCGCCTCATAGGGGCTCATGCCGCAGATGTACACATAGAACAACACGCCTTGATAAAGCGGCCAGTACAAGATCATGCACAGCCCCGGCAGCGCCGTGCGCAGCCCCTGCCGCCGCCCCATGGCCCAGATCAGAACGATTAAAAGTAACACCGCGGCCGCAGCGCACAAACAGCCCACCTTGAAGGTGCTGGCCCCAAACAGCAGCGGATAGCTGCGCAGCCGGGCATAGTAGCGGTCCCACACATCGTAAAAGTAGCGGTCAAAACCGGTGCGGGCCTCTTGCCAGCACTGCAAAAAGTATCCCGGCCCCATGGAGGAAAACTGGTCATCGGCCCGGTGCAGGGCTTTCAGCAGCAGCTTCCAGGCAAGCGGTATGGCAAAGCAGGGCAGCGCAGCGGTAAAGGGCAGCAGGAAGCCGCGCAGGATGCCGCCCTTATCCCGCAGCACATCCAGCAGGCATTGCAGAAACCAGATGCCCACCACGCACAGCGCGAACACGGTGCCAATCTCTTTTACAGTGGTCAATGCGCCGCACAGTAATGCCAGCGCCAGACCGCGCTGCACGCGGCTGTTAGCAGCACAGGGCAGCAGGATAACACAAAGCGCCGCAGCAAACAGGGTGCCCACCGGGGCGTCCATATAAGCAGTTGTATAGGGGGTATCGGGGGCAAACAGCCAAAACAGCGCCGGTGCGGCCAGGCAGGCGCAGACAGTATAAGCGATGCGCGGGCGGCGGGCTGTGACCTGCGGCAGGGCAAACAGGGCAGAAGCCGCCGCAGCCAGCGGCAGCGCAGTGACAAACAGTACATCCGCTTCCCGGTATTGGGCGGCGGGCAGCGCAAACAGGGCGTACAGCCCCGGCAGGCCCTGCGGGTATGCCTGATGGGCCAGGCTGCGGGTGGTATCCCACACGGCAAAACGGTGCTGGTAAAATACGCTTTTGAAGTAGATGCCCCAGTGGCTGAATTCATCCCAGGTCTGGAATTCCGGCTGCCGGATGGCGAACACCGCCATCAGCACCCCGGCAGCGCTGCAAAAGGCCAGCACACCCGGGGTGAGCAGCTGGGGCAAAATCTCGTGACGGCGGCGCTGCGCCAGGGTGAGCACAGCCCCCACAAGCAGCAGCTGGGCCCCCAGCCAAAGCTGGTTGCAGCTGCCAGCCAGCTGCAGCACCACCGTGCAAAAGCACAGCCCGCACAGCGGGGCAAACCCGGCGGGCAGCCGCAGCTTGCAGCAAAGCCAGAACCCCCAGAACAGCAGGCAGGCAAGACCAATGATTTGCGCCAGAATGCTCATAGATGCACCTCAGTTTATTTTTACGGCCAGCACGGCAAAGCGGCTGTTGGTTGTAACGGTGGCAACGCCGCAGGTGGAAAGGGTCAGCAGCTGGTCCCCATATTGGGGCACAACGCCGGTATCGTAAAGCGAAAGTTCCAGAATGGCATCTACGCGCTGCTGCCATTCTTCCTGCGTGGAAGCATCAAAAAAGGAATAGTAGGGCAGCGCATCCGCGCCAAGCTCAGTGCGCAGCACAGCGGCAACCTGCCAGGTGCCTTCTTCGTACAGCGTATCAAACCGAAAGGTAGGGTGGGCGGTGTAAAACGCTTCGTCCGCATAGTTCAGCAGCTGGCTGAACATGCTGCCGCTGGCAGTGTTGTGGCCGTAAATCAGGGCATTGGCCGTTCCGGCGGCGCTTGGCGTGGCAAGGCGGCAGCGCTCATCCAAAAACAGCGTTCCGGCGGTGGAATACAGTCGGTCAAACCCGCGGCGCAGGTAATAACTGTTGTCTGCCTGAACCACAGGGTAGTCAATGTTTGTGCCGTCAATGCACAGCCAGCCTGCAAGGTCGGGATTCTGGGCGTAAAGCTCCTGATACTGAGGCAGAATATCCGCCGCCTGGGCGGCATCCGGGCTTGACTGCGGCGCGGGGGAAGAGTGGGCATCACTGTCTGCACTTTCGGCGGCGGCCAGCACATCCACCGTTGCGGCCCGCGGGGTAATGGCAATCGGGGTGGGGGAGGGCTGCTCCGTTGATTCCGTGGTGGTGACCGGGGCTTCCGGCTGGCCGCCGCGGAATACAGTATCCCGCAGGATCAGCCCGGCAGCCAGGCAAAGCACCGCAGCGCCGCAAAGGCGCAGCGCCCAGGCCCGGTGCTTTTGGCGCCGCCGCAGCGCCGTGCGTGCAGCAAACGGATACAAGCGACTGTCCCCCCGCAGGTGAGGAAAACGGCGTGGCATAGGCAGACACCTCCTTGCATAAAAATAAAAGAAAGAAAAAAGGGAAGCCGCGCGGCCTCCCTTTTGGAATGGACGAATAAAATCAGATACGCTTGAGCATAACCAGGCCCGCGGAACAAACCAGGATCAACCCCAGCACAGCAGCCAGGTAAGGCACCGGAAAATCCCCGGTAGCGGGGGTATCCACCTCTTCGGCCTCGTTTTCCGCAGGAGCTTCGGTTACTTCCGTAGTGGGGGCTGCGGTCTGTGCATTGTTCACGGTATCAGCGTCAGCCACGGTGCTGTTTACGGTAATGGGTTCGCTGCGAATATTGCGGGATGAGGATGCCGTGGGTGCGGCAGTTGCGATCGAATCAGCGGAAACGGCCGCATGGCTGCCGCAGGCAACACAGAACAACAGCAGTGCAGCAACGATCACCGCACACAAAAAACGCTTCAACGGCGCAAAACCTCCCTTTTGCATAAAATAATATATCCAATGGGCACAAAAACCATACATACATGCAAAACCGCCGGCAGCAGTATCCCTGCGCCAGCATGCTATATAACATCTACATGTTACCACGTTTTACGCCAATGGTCAATATGAAGCGGCTAAAAAGCAGATGATTCAGACAAAACAAAGCAAAAAACAGCGCAGAAATGCTGAAAATGTATGGTGGAAGCAGCAATTTGCACCGTCGAACCCCCAGAACCCGCCATTTGAAAAAACACCGGCGCAGTGTGGCTTTCCTGAAAGGAAAAACAGAGCCGCAACGCTAAAATCTACTTGACAGCGACAGGAAAAAACGATAAAATATTAAAGCTAGTGCGGCTCCCACCGGGCCGCACGACTTTTTAATTGCTAAGGAGATATTGACAATGGCCAAAGAAGTTGTTGTTACCCATGAGGGTTATAAAAAGCTGGAAGAAGAACTGGACACCCTGAAAACTGTCAAGCGTTCCGAGATTGCTGAAAAGATCAAGGTTGCCCGTGGTTACGGTGACCTTTCCGAGAACGCGGAATACGATGCCGCCAAGGAAGAGCAGGCTGTGGTTGAAGCCCGCATTGCCGACCTGGAAGCTACCCTGAAGATTGCCCGCATCATGGACGACAGTGACCTGAGCTTGGATACCGTTTCTATCGGTATGCATGTGCGCATCCTGGCAGAGGGCGATGAGCCGGACGAAGCCGAAGAGTACGATATCACCGGTTCTACCGAAGCCGACATCGACCAGGGCCGCATCAGCGATGAAAGTCCGGTCGGCGCTGCCCTGATCGGCCACAAGGCTGGCGATAAGGTTGACGTTACCCTGCCCAACGGCAATATTTTGGAATACACCATTCTGGGTGTCAGCCGCAGCCGCTGATCACCCCCGGATACAAAAACAGGAAAGGAACCTGCGCCATGGAACAGAACAAGCAGTCCGCCCCCCAGAACGCCGCATCGGAAGCGGCAGTACGGCGTCAGAAGCTGGCCGACCTCAAGGCCGCCGGCCACGACCCGTTTACCATCACCAAATGCAAGCAGGATGCTTTCTCTGCTGATTTGAAAGAGGAATATAAAGATCTGCCCGCCGAGGAAGATACCGGCCGTATGGTCAGCCTGGCTGGCCGTATGATGTCCAAGCGCGTTATGGGCAAGGCCAGCTTTGCCCACCTGCGCGATGCAAAGGGCGATATCCAGATCTTCGTCAAGCGTGATCTGCTGGGCGATGAAGCATACGCCGCATTCAAAAAGATGGATGTGGGCGATATCATTGCCTGCACCGGCGAAGTGTTCCGCACCAAAATGGGCGAACTGAGCGTGCGCGTGCATGAGCTGACCTTGGTTTCCAAGAGTCTGCTGCCTCTGCCCGAAAAGTTCCATGGCCTGACTGACCGTGAAGCCCGCTACCGCCAGCGCTATGTTGACCTGATCGTCAACCCCGAAGTCAAGGATACTTTTGTCAAGCGCAGCCAGATCCTGAAAGAGATCCGCGCTTACCTGGACGAAAAGGGCTTTTTGGAGGTCGATACCCCCATCCTGACCCCGTTTGAAATCGGCGCTTCTGCCCGTCCTTTCTATACCCATCACAATACGCTGGATATGGATATGGTGCTGCGCATCGAGACAGAGCTTTACCTCAAGCGCCTGATCGTGGGCGGCATGGACCGTGTATATGAGGTTGGCCGTATCTTCCGCAACGAGGGTATGGACCCCAAGCATAACCCCGAATTCACCACCATTGAGCTGTATCAGGCATTCACTGATTTCCACGGCATGATGGATCTGGTGGAAGAGCTCTACAAGCGCCTAGCTCTCAAGGTCTGCGGCAGCATGGAGATCACCTATCAGGGCAAGCAGATCGACTTGGGCCACTGGGAGCGCCTGACCATGGTGGAGGCCGTCAAGAAGTATTCCGGTGTTGATTTCAATGACTGGAAAACCGATGAGGATGCCATCACCGCTGCTAAGGAACACCATGTGGAGCTGCCCGAAGTTCCGACCAAGGGTGCGATCCTGGCAGAGTTCTTTGATGCATTTGTTGAAGATAAGCTCATCCAGCCTACTTTTATCTATGATTATCCTGTCGAAATCAGCCCGCTGGCCAAGCGCAAGCCCGATGATCCGGCGTTTACCGAGCGGTTTGAGTATTTCATTGACTGCACCGAGTATGGCAACGCATTCAGCGAGTTGAACGACCCCATCGACCAGAAAGCACGTTTTGAGCGCCAGGTTGCTGAGCGCAAGGCCATCGAGCCCAACTGCAAAGCCCAGGTTGATTACGACTATGTTACCGCTTTGGAATACGGCCTGCCCCCCACGGGCGGCCTCGGCTTCGGCGTTGACCGTCTCGTCATGCTCCTGACCGACAGCGCCTCCATCCGCGATGTTCTGCTGTTCCCCACGATGAAGCCCATCGACTAAAAAGCATTGATTCTACGCCTTTTATCAACCCAGTTTGGCTGATTTGACACCACATTGACACCAAACTTGCAGAAAAGGCTTTACAAAAATAGCAGAGAGTTATCCTCTTACGGATGACTCTCTGCTTTTTTGTTTATGTAGTTGTGCATTTCTGCACGGAAGTAATGAGGTAATACCATTTACAGCTTTTACATTCCGGCAGGTCGCCGCAGGCAGGAACGCCGGTATCCGGGTCATCGGGGCAATTATAATAATCATATTTCCAGTTCATTTGAAATCCTTTCACCTTAAAAAGTGCATTATAAAATTGCCTACTCTCACTCGGCTGTTATCTCTGTTTGATGGTTGCTTACTCGGCGGGTTCCATCTTTTCCATGCAATCACCGCAAAGGATGTTCACGGCTTTTGTGGCTCTCACACTCTGATGGCAGCAGGGGCAAATATATTTGCGGGTGCTGCTGGGCTTCTTGGTCTTGGCGGCGGCTCCGTTGCCTGTCCCTTTGGGCAGTGTTCCGATTACATCCCACAGGCTGACCGCCTCGCACATCTGAAGGTCTTGCCAACCTTGTTCCTCGATGAAGTCCAGCAGAGGAAGTCCGGGGCTTGTAATTGTCCATCCATATTTTGGATGCTTCTCAACGCAAAGCCCGTGGCTTTCGGCAATCTCCTTATACTTCCGATTGTGGTAAAAGTTCCCGGAACCGCTGGTATCTTTGATACCATTTTCTGCCGCAAAGCAATGGCACATCTCATGCAAAAGCGTACTGCACGTTTCTTCTATTGGGCGGCTAAGTGTGGCGCTGCTGATGTTGATTTCATACCGCCGCTCGTCTCCTGCCTGCCAAACCTTACTGCAAGTGAAATGCCCATAAGCGCCCACGGTCTTTTTTAGGCTGATGACAACTTCGGGCAACTCCCCGTTGAAAAATCTGGCGTTCAGCAAGCGATACATTTTTTCAAGCTGTCCTGCAACGCGGCTGGTCTTGACGGTCTTTTTCATTTTGAAAACCTCTCTTTCAAAGTTCACTTTTAATCGCCTTTGGCGGGGGTGTGAATCATTGGCCCCAACCGGCGACCAAAAAGAGAGGCAAATAGAGGCTGTGGCAAGGGGAACGTGGAATACCGAAGCCGAGCGAGGATATGCCGCGAAAGCCCCTTGCCTAAAGCCGAGAGTTGCCCATAATACTGGGCGCGGTTGGGACAATCCCCCGTCGTTCCCCTGTTTGTGCCGGAAGACGGCGCAAAGTCCAAACCTTCCTTAAAAGCCCAAAAGTTTGAACTTTTGGTGCGCAGAAGTGGCCCCGCATAAAACAAGCATTTGGGCCGCGTCAAAACTTATATTCAAAAGGAGCGCATGAAAATGGCCTATTATGGCTACATCCGAGTGTCAACCAAAGGGCAGGTGCCCGGAACCTCTTTGGCCGAGCAGGAGCAGCAGATAAGGGAGCGCTATCCGACTGCAACCATTGTAAGAGAGGCAGCGTCCGGCGCTCACGAACGGCAGGTATTTGACAACCTGTGCAAATCCTTACAGGCGGGTGATACTTTGGTGGTCTGCAAAATGGATAGGTTTTGCAGGTCAGCAAAGGAAGGCTTGCAGTATGTGGATTTGCTGCGGGATAAAGGTGTTGCCGTCCACATTCTCAATATGGGCCTGTTGGACAACTCCCCTATGGGGCGGCTTGTGGCAACGATGCTGCTTGCTTTTGCTGAATTTGAAAGAGCGCAGATAATCGAGCGCACTCAGAGTGGCCGACAGGCAGCAATGGCAAAACCGGGCTTCCGGGATGGACGCCCGCAAAAATTCACGGCATTGCAGGTGAAACACGCACTTGGGTTACTAAGTGAGTATAGTTATAAACAGGTAGAGGCCATGACAGGCATTTCCAGAAGCACCCTGCAAAGGGCTAAGAAGAAAGTTGAGGTACAACAATGAAAATTACTATCAAACTGTCCGAAACAAACAATGCACTGCTCAACCGCGTGGTCAAGGAAGAAAAGGTGGACGCAAGCGAGTTCGCCAACAACGCTTTCCTTGACAAGTTCCTGCCGGTATCGGAAAAGCTGGGGATTGAATCAGGCTTCATCCTTCAGGAGCATGAAGCCGGAACGCTGAATGCGTGGCTCGTCAAACAGAGCATCTCCCGTGGAATCCGTTGGCTGGGAAAGCACCCTATCCGTGACAACGCCATTCTAAAACAGATTCTTGAACGCTTCCCGTTTGGCGCGGAAGACAACGGGAAAATTTCAACCTGCAATGAATGTGTGCAGTCGGATATGGATAGGGTGGTTGCGCTGCTGAAAGAGCGCGTTCCCGGCTATGCTCCCTCTAAGGATGAATATAACGGGCTGGTGGAAGATGTTCTTGCAAATTGGGAGTACATCTGGAACGAAGCCATCGTATACAACGTGCTGGCCACGATTGTATACACCAACGAACCGAAGAAAGACTTTGACTGGTATGACGGTCTGAAATTGCTGCATCTCATTGATTTTGCAGCATGGCAGCAGTGGTGTGATGCGTGATAGTGCATCACGGCGGATGGCTGCAAACCCAAGGGGGCAGGAACGGCGAAAAGTCGTTCCGATGGGGGCCGCAGCCCCCACTGACGGCAAGCAGGTCTTGTTGGCAGCGGGGAGTCCAGAGGGGTCACGCCCCTTTGGCAAGGTAAGCACGCAAGGGCGGTGGGAGTTTCCGCAGAAACTGCCATACCTTGTATGACACAGCAGATGGAGACTAAATGCACTACCTACTTTTGCAGTGCATTTTAAGTCGCAATCGGATGGGGCATGAACCCCGCCGAGAAAGGAGAGATTATGATGGCGTGTGCTATGAAGTTTAGTGCGGGCGCAGTCCGCAATCAACTTCGCCACAACCGGCGAACAATCGAACATTCGAGCAACCGGGACATTGACCCGGAGCGGCTGGAACATGACTATGTTCTGTCGCCAGACCGGGGCATGACCGAGTACGATTACTTTTTGCAGCGCAAATCGGAACTGTACTGTTACAATCGTGACGATGTAAAAGTTATGGTTGGCTGGATAGTGACAGCCCCGCAAGATTTAGACCCTGCCCGCTATGATGACTTTTTCTGTGCTTCATACGATTTCTTAGAAAATCGTTATGGCAAGGAAAATGTCGTGCAAGCCATCGTCCACGATGACGAGGGCGGCCAGCCGCATTTGCATTTCTGTTTTATCCCTGTTGAGGAAGACCCGAAGCACGAACAGGGCTATAAAATCTGTGCGAACGATGTGCTTGACCGCCGCGAACTGCGCAATTTTCATCCTGACCTGCAACGCTATCTGGATGAACACGGCCTGGAAGATGCCCACGTTATGACCGGCGTAACAAAGCGGCAGGGTGGCAACCGCACAGTCGCGCAGCTGAAAGTCGAACGCGAACAGGAATATCAGCAGGAAGTAGAGCGTCCCGCACTATATTTTGGAGAATCCAAAATGGAACAAGGACTTCACTTTTAAGGAACGGCCATGAAACAGATTGTATGGATTATCAACTGCTATCTATATGGCGCAACACTGATTCTGCTGGCTGTGCTGGCACTGCTGGTGTATCTGCGCGGGCAGGCTAATCATCTGCCTAATCCGTTCGCCCGCAGAAACATCGTCTATCGCCCTAAAGAAAAGGCGCAGGGCGTGTTGCTGGGCAAGAAATTTGGTCTGATGGCTTACTCCCCCGAACAGGACGAGGGGCACATCCTCGTAATGGGGCCATCCGGCACAGGCAAGACAAGTGCCCTGCTGATTCCGACACTACGGAGTTGGCAAGGTACGGCTCTTGTTGTTGACATATCCGGCGACATATCAGCTAATGTGCATACAGAAAACAAAATTATTTTTGACCCTACGGCGGCGGATTGTATTCCGTATGATGTGTTTGCGTCCATTGATGCGGCCCCGGATGACACCGAGCGGCAGGAGCGCTTGGAGCAGCTGGCCTATCTGCTGCTGCCGGACAAGGCCAACGACAGTGAGGCGGGCGTATTTTTTACCAAGAACGGGCGCAAGATGATAACAGCAGCGCTTATCTGCTACTATGGCATGGGCTGGGGCTTTATCGAAATCTGCGAGTTTTTCCTCGGCCATGATTGGCGCTCCCTGCTGAACGATATTGCCAAACAGGAAAACACCGCAGCCAACGCATATATTAGTTCCTTTGCCGGGGCCAGTGAGCAAAATACCGCAGGCTGCAAGCAGAGTGCAGATGACGCACTTAAACTATTCGCAACCAACAGCAAAATTAAAAATGCACTTAGAAAAGTTCCGACTTATGAGAAATCCATCTGTCCGGCCACTTTGGAGCAGAACAGCATTTATATTTTCATCCCGGACGAAAAACTCAAAATCTATGGCGACCTGCTGCGCATTATTACGGCCCAGTCGATGGAATACTTTTCATCCAGACCGCCGGAACACAAGCAGATGATTCTATTTTGTCTTGACGAATTTGCCTCGTTCGGCAAGCTGCAAATCACCGAGGCCTTGCGCAAACTGCGAAAGCGCCACATCCGTATTATGGTGCTGACTCAGTCCTTGGCCGACCTCGATATGATTTACGGCAAAGACGAACGGAAAGCCATGCTGGGAAACTTTAAGTTTACCGTTCTGCTCGGCTGCAAGGATACCGAAACACAGGAATACTTCTCCAAAATGATAGGCGAAAAGCGCACACTGCTGGCCGCCGACACCAGCCAGAAGCCGCAGCCTATCATCAAGCCCGCAGACCTCGCACACTTGGAACATGACCTCATGGTTATTTGCGATGACGGGGCCGTGCGGCTGCACAAGAACTTTTACTTCAAATGACGTTGCCAAAAAACGTTTCGTAAGCGGCAACCGGGAGCAGTTAGCTTGGATTTTCCAAGTGGGCTGCTCCTTTTTCTTTGGGTAAATCTTTCCGGGGCAGCTTGGGGCAAGTGATTTAGTTCATTTCTAAAAAAGGCTGTCTTTTTAGTTTTTATGAAAATACCTGCCACATACTGCCCCAACGAACGTTTTTTGGCAACGTAACTGGAAAAAGGTTCCCATTTTTATGGATTTATGGTACAATTCTAATATTGTATAAGTGTACCCAAATGCGGGAGTTGGGGGTGTAGGATGTCAACTAAGAGGCCGAAGCCGGAACTGTCGACTCACTTTCTCCGGGAGTTGCGTATCCTTGAAGGCAAGGACTATGTGCAATATAAAGCGCGAACGAAAGAACTTGCGCTGCCGGACGACTATAAGGTTTACCATTATGAACCAGCTGCGGGCGGCCAGACTGCTGCCTATTGGGTTGGCAAGTGTACGGTGGATAAGTGCCCGATATGCGGTACGCCCTATCCATCCAAAGCTGCTGCGGAACTGGCAGAATCCAAGCTGACGCACTATATCATGGTGGAGCGCGAGGGTGACCGGCCAGAGATTTCCCCGGTGACGCTTTATCTGCGCCGCATACGCTGGCGCTGCTATGAGTGCTATAAGGAACGCGGTACTTACAATGCAAGTATGCAGGACGATTCCCGAATTACAGATGGCAACGGAAAAACGACCATTCAGCTAAATAAGTTCCTCGGCAAGCAGGCTATGCACATTGCGACAAAGCCTTTGGCAGAATATTTTGATGTTGCCGTAAATACAGTTAAGAAATGCTTCGATGATGAAGTCGAGCGCTGCGATAAAGCACGAAACTGGGATAATATCAGAACGCTTGGCCTATATACGATTAGGCTGAATATAAAGGGGCAGGAAACAACCAACTGCCTGTGTACGAACTTTGAAACCGAAGAACTGATTGAACTGTTCCGTTATGATAATGCCGAGGAAGCTGTTAATTTCCTGAAAAGCCTGAAAGACAAGCAGGCTATCGGCACGGTGATTACCAGCGTAGACGGTGCAGCCTATCATTTTGCTACCCAGAACTTTCCCAAAGCAAAAATTATGGTAGACCGGGTAGACATCCGTAAGAGGCTGCTGGATGGGCTGGGAACTGTCAAAAAAGGCAATAGCGGCAGTCCGAATTTTCCGCTCCTTAGAAGCAACTGGACGCTGTTGGACGAGATTGAGGCAACGCCCGAAGATAGCCCAAATGGTATTTTACTGGCGAGAGTTTTAGAAAAGTTTCCGCGCGTCCGGGTGGGCTATCAGATTAAAGAAAGCGGTATGGAAATCTACCGGCATAGAACGGGTCAGCGCCAGCGGGTGGATGATTGGATTTTCTGCGACAAACACGCAATTCTGCCCTATGAACAGTTGGAGCAATGTATGCTCGTTGCGAAAGAGCCTGTCATAGCGTTTGCGGAGAAGTACAATGGTGTTGACCGCAATGAATATGAGAAGGATGTATTGGATGCGCAGGAGCCATTGGTACGCTATACGGATTTGACCTGTGAGGAAGAATCCGCATCAAGTTCGCGGGCAGCTTTGTGGAAAACGGTTCGCGCCCACGCGCTGTACGGTGCAGCCATGATGGTGAATTACGCTGGCGCACAGAAAAGAAAGAAAAAATCGCGTATGCGGGACGAGGCGTTTGCGATGAATTTTGCAACGTCGATGAAGAAAATGTCCGACAAAGCGGCGACATCCGAAACGATAGAATCCGATGAAATCCACGATATTTATCTGCACAATTTTGGTATACCCCTGTCGATTTATCCAGCCTTGATAAGTAACTATGTGTTAGAGTACCGCGGAACACAGCTGGATTTACCGGCATTAAGAACAAACAACAATGAGGTGAAGAAAATGCCCAGAAAGGCAAAGGCCGTTGTGGATGATACATCCAAAATGCGGGATGTAGAAACATATACCCACGATGACAAAAAGCGCACCAATAACCCGCCTGTTGGTATGGCACAGCATGACCGCAGTGAGGAAAAGGTCAAGACCTACCAGTACGACCCGCACCTTGACCCTACCCTGCAATGGGCTGGCAAGGCCGAGGGCACGAGTTTTGAAGTGCCGACATCCTCTATCCATATCCACGAATCCATTAAGCCGCTGAACATTATTGCCCGCGTGACAAAGGAGTACAGCCACGCGCTGGACGGTCAGATGGAAGGCCAGATAAGTATGTTTGAGGCCGAAACTCCGGCAGAACGTATGCGCCGCCGCCGTGAAAGCATTGAATTTTACCAGCACGGCGTGGACTGGACGAACCGTATGATTGCCGGTGACAGCCTTGTTATTATGAACTCCCTGCTGGAAAAAGAAGGCATGGCCGGGCAGGTTCAAATGGTTTATATTGACCCGCCTTACGGTATCAAGTATGGGTCGAACTTCCAGCCTTTTGTTGATAAACGCGATGTAAAGGATAAGAAGGACGAGGATTTGAGCCAAGAGCCGGAAATGATTAAGGCATTCCGCGACACATGGGAACTCGGCATCCACTCTTATCTAAGCTATCTGCGTGACCGCTTGCTGTTAGCGCGGGAACTGCTGGCCGATACGGGCAGCGTGTTTGTGCAGATTAGTGATGAAAATGTGCATCATGTGCGCGAAATTTGTGACGAGGTTTTTGGTGCAAAAAATTTTGTGAGACTTATTGCGTTCCAAAAAACTGGCGGAAAGAGTGGCAATGTTCTTAGCTGTACGGTTGATTATTTGGTTTGGTATGCAAAAGATATTGAACAAATAAAATATCATCAGCTGTATGCTAAACGAATTGCAGGAGACACATCTTTAGAGCGTTATGATATGCTCATGTTGCCAAATGGTGAAAGTCGGAGAATTACACCCGAAGAACGCCTTACTGGTGAAGTCCCAATAGGTGCAAGGCGTTATCAGTTGGCACCTTTGTATTCGGACGGCGCAGGTAGTGATTTCCCGGAATTTGAATTTGAGGGAAAAAAGTATAAGCCGCGTGCTGATACGCATTGGAAAACAACGGTTGATGGACTTCAAAGACTAGCTGACAAAAAGCGGATTGAGGTTATGGGAAGTGTCATCCGATATAGGAGATATGTTGACGATTTCCCGGTAATTCCAATAACTGATAGATGGGACAGTATGCAGTCTGGTGTGTTGCGCCTATACGTAGTGCAAACGGCAACGTCTGTCATATCTCGTTGTATGCTTATGACTACTGACCCCGGTGACCTTGTGCTTGATATTACCTGCGGTAGTGGCACAACAGCTTATGCCGCAGAACAGTGGGGTCGCCGCTGGATTACCTGCGATACTTCCCGTGTTGCCATCACATTGGCTAAGCAGCGTCTTATGACAGCAACGTTCGATTACTACAAGCTGGCCCACGAGGAACAGGGCGTTGGCAGCGGTTTTGTATATAAGACTGTCCCCCATGTCACGCTGAAATCTATTGCCAACAACGAACCCCCGGCACAGGAAATCTTGTATGACCAACCGGAAATTGACAAAACCAAAATGCGCGTCACCGGCCCCTTTACGGTGGAGGCTTTGCCTGCTCCTGTCGTAAAGCCCTTGGACGATGTACTGCAAGAGGATGATGCCAGCGCAAAGCAGGCAGATTGGCGCGACCAGTTGCTTGCAACCGGCATTTTGGGCCGTGGCGGCGCTCGTCTGATGTTCAGCCGTGTAGAGCCTCTTTCCGGCACTCGTTACTTGCAAGCCGAAGCCGAAACGAAGGAAGAAACACCGCGCCGTGCGGTTATCTGCTTTGCCGGAGAAACAAAACCGCTGGATTCCCGCATGGTGTCGCTTGCGCTGGATGAAGCCCAAGTGCAGCGTCCAACTCCGCAGCTGATAATCTTTGCTGCGTTCCAGTTCGACCCAGAAGCAGCAAAAGATATTGATACCCTGAACTGGCCCGGTGTTACGCTGCTGAAGGCCCAAATGAACACTGACCTAATGACCGAAGACCTGAAAAAGAAGCGTTCCTCTGACCAGTCTTTCTGGCTGGTCGGCCAGCCCGATGTGGAACTGATTAAGGATGGCCGCTCCAAAACCAAATTCAAGGTCAAGGTCAACGGCTTTGATTACTACGATGTCAAGAAGGGTACAGTAGAATCCGGCAGCACCAGCCGCATTGCTATGTGGATGCTCGACACGGATTATGACGGTATGTGCATTGAGCCGGATATGGTCTTCTTCCCAATGGGCGGCAAGAAGGACGGCTGGAACAAGCTGGCTAAGACGCTGAAAACTGAAATCAACATGGACTTGATTGATAAGTATGCCGGTAATGAATCGCTCTGGTTCACAGCTCAGCCCAACACTGCAATCGCCGTCAAAATCATTGATGACCGTGGTATCGAAAGCCTGAAAGTGATAAGGATTGGTGATGAATAATGGCCGGAATCGACAAACTTATCATCAATTCGGCCTATCGTGAGCCGGAACATCACTGGAAATACGATATGAACGGCCAGACCTTTGTGCAGGAACCGGGCCGCAGACCTGCCGGATATTTTATCGCCGGTCAAGGCACGAACCAGTATAACGACATTGGCAAGTTCATCGAACTTGACCTTGTAAACAGAATCCGCCCCCGCGTCAAGGCATGGCGAGAGAACGGCTATCCCGGCGTGACCGGCGTGACCAAAAAGCTGCTTGACCATTGGAACGATAAGGATGCCCGCCAGTATCAGTTCTTCTTTTGCCAGCTGGATGCAATGGAGACCTTGATTTGGCTGGTGGAAGCACCCGATGCCGAAAAGGTCGGCATTGATATTCCCAGTGATGGCGGCGCGTTCCGCCGTATCTGCACCAAACTGTGTACAGGCGGCGGCAAAACTACCGTTATGGCCATGCTGATTGCATGGATGGTCTGCAACAAAGCAACCTATCCGCAGGATAAGCGTTTTTCAAAGTACATTTTTATTGTTGCCCCCGGTCTGACTGTCCGTAGCCGCTTACAGGTTTTACAGACAGGCGGCGCTGATAACTACTATGCGCAGTTTGGTGTTGTGCCTATTGGTCTGATGGATAAATTACGTCAGGGCAAGGTTATGATTACCAACTGGCAGGCATTGGCGTGGGAAACAGACGAAGCCATTGCCAAACGTAAGAGCGTTGATAAGCGTGGTGCCAAGAGTGATGAAGCCTATGTGAGGGAAGTGCTGGGCGAGATGGCAAATGCACAGAACATTGTTGTCATCAATGACGAGGCGCACCACGCATGGCGCAGAAACCCGCAGAACAAAGGCAAAACCAAGGAAGAAAAAGAGGCCGAAAAGCAGGCCACTATCTGGGTCAGCGGCCTTGACCGTATCAATAAGGCAAGGAATATCCTGTGTTGCTATGACTTTTCGGCCACGCCGTTTGCGCCGTCCGGCAAAAAGAACGATGAAGAAGCCCTGTTCGGCTGGATTGTCAGTGACTTCGGCCTGAATGACGGCATTGAAGCCGGTCTGGTCAAGACCCCGCGTGTAGTTGTCCGTGATGACAGTATGCCGAACACGGATACGTTCAAATCGAAGCTGTATCATATCTATTCGGATGAAACTGTCAAGGACGATATTAACCGTGCCGCAAAAGAGGAAGAACCACTGCCCGACTTGGTGACGCAGGCATACTATCTGCTAGGCAAGGACTGGCAGGCGTTATATGAGGCGTGGAGCGATGCGGGCTGCCCGGTTCCGCCCGTTATGATTACCGTTGCCAACCGTACCGAAACCGCAGCGCGTATCAAGTATGCGTTCGACCATCAGCGGATTCCTGTGCCGGAACTTTGCAACCCGGACTTGACCCTGCGCATTGATTCCAAGACGCTGGATGAGGCAGAATCCGCAACCGGTAGAAAAGCCGATGCCGCTGCTGCTCTGCGTGAAATGGTGGATACTGTCGGCCAGAAAGGTAAGCCCGGCGAACAGATTCGCAACGTAATTTCCGTTGGTATGCTGTCCGAGGGCTGGGATGCCAAGACGGTCACGCATATTCTGGGCTTGCGGGCGTTTTCCAGCCAGCTGCTTTGCGAACAGGTTATTGGCCGTGGCCTGCGCCGCACCAGCTATGACTTGGCCGAAGGCTCGGAACTGTTCACGCCGGAGTACGTCAATATTTTTGGTATTCCCTTTACCTTCCTGCCCCATGAATCGGACGAGCAAGGCACACCGCCTGTAACGCCGCCCAAAACGCAGGTGGAAGCCCTGAAAGAGCGCAGCGAGTATCAAATCAGCTGGCCGAACATTGTCCGTATCGACCAAGTGTTCAAACCGCAGCTGAAGGTTGACATCAATAAAATTGATACGCTGACCCTGCAAGCAGCTGAAACCCGCCTGCGGGCAGACCTCGCGCCCATCATTGACGGCAAAACCGATTTGACGAAATGTACGGAAATTGACCTGCAAAAGCTGGATGCTGAACTGCGTATGCAGCGCATTGTCTTTGAGGCCGCCGCGCAGGTGTACGAGCAGATGAACGCTGCGTGGCAAAGCAAAAGCACCAAGTTTGCATTGCTGGGGCAGGTCATCCAGCTAACGCAGAAGTACATTGAATCCGGCGCAATCCAAATCAATCCCCCAATGTATGGCACAGACCCTGTGCGCAAGCGCATTATTTATATGATGAATATGAATCGCATTGTGCAACACCTGTGGGATTTTATCAGGCTGGAAATGACCTCGAAGACCGTACCTATCTTTGATGCGAACCGGCGTGTCAGAAGCACCGCCGATATGCCGACATGGTACACCAGCAAGCCCTGCAACATTACCCAGCATAGCCAAATCAGCCATTGTGTGTATGATAGCGGCTGGGAATCGACAGAAGCCTACATATTAGAAAAGAACCCTCATGTAGAGGCATGGGCCAAGAATGACCATCTGGGCTTTGAAATCGTATACATCTACGAGGGCGTTGTCCGCAAGTACATCCCGGATTATCTGGTCAGGCTGGACAATGGCAAGACCCTTGTGCTGGAAACAAAGGGGCGCATGACTTCCAGAGACGTTGCCAAACGTAACGCGTTGGGCGAGTGGGTCAAGGCGGTCAATGCAACCGGCGAGTTTGGCATATGGGAAAACGACATTTCTTTCAACGTGGCCGATGTGGATAGCATAATTCAAAAGTATCTGTAAAATCAAAAATGCACTTTTAAGGAGTGGCTGTGAGAGCAGCCGCTCCTTATTTTTTATAACTTTACCAGCAGTTTGATATTCTACGGTATGCGTTCCAGCACTTTGATATTTTGCGCTAATAGTGGCTGCCCTATAGAACAGGTATACTAAGAGCGAGCTCAAAAAAAGAAAAGGAGCGTAGCGCGCTATGAAATTATTATGGAACTGCAAGAATTTCTCTCCCACTTCAAGGGAGTAAAACGGACTAACTTGAACCAGTACATTGCCCATTGCCCCACCCGTGAAGACAAAGACCCTAGTTTGAGCATCTCGGTTGGCGAAACGGGAAAAATCATCCTCTACGACCACGGTGGAGATTCGACGGAAAATATCGTTGCCAAAGTAGGACTGACGATGCGTGACCTGTTTGCAAGCAACGGAGTTCCGGGATCAGGGCCTAAAGGCCCTGACCCGGAACGGAAGGTCGTTGCTATCTATGAGTACTTAGATGTAAACGGAAAAACTGTTGGAAGGAAAATCCGTTATGCTCCCAAAGGCTTTATTTGGCAAGCCAAAAATCTTGACGGTAGTTATGATTACCACAAGCCGAAAAATGTTCCTCCGTATAATGTGGCCGCGTTGAAAAATTCGGAGGTAGTCTTTTTGGTTGAAGGGGAAAAAGATGTTGATACCCTCACAAAATATGGTCTCCCGGCGGTCAGTCTGCCAGATGGTGCAAGGCAGGGACGTTGGCCGGTCGAGTATACGAAGTACTTCTCCGACAAGGTGATTATCATTCTGCCGGACAATGACGAGGTTGGCATTACTTACGCCAAGGCTGCTTTCAAGGCACTTAAGCCTACCAATTACAACATCGGGATTTTTTATTTGAGCAACTGGTGGCCGGAAATTCCTGAAAAGGGAGATGTTTCTGATTATATCGAAGCAAAGGGTGACGAGGCGGTTGCAAACTTGAATAAAATCGTTGATGCTGTAACTGCAAGCAAGAAAAAGGTTCTGTCCCTCAATGCTACGCCTGCGGCGCAGCGCAATACAGCAACTATTACGGTAGCTGCTACGCCTGCTCCGATGCTGCTGGAAACTTGCAACGACTATCTTAACGTTATTAAAAAACTCAATCCTCGTGTTAATAGCAGGTATTCTACTACGGATAGTGGCAACGGGCGGCTTTTGGCCGACATCATTAAAGGGCAGGCACGCTATGTGCCGGGTCGTAAGACGTGGTTTACCTTCGATGGTGTGCGCTGGGGGATGGATGAAGGCAATATGGCGACCATGGAAATGTGTAAGACGATTGGTGACGCACTGAACCTTTATGCTCTCAATATCAAGGATGAAAAAGAACGTAAGGAATATTTGAAGTACACGTTCCGTTGGCTGATGCGTAATCAACGCAAAACTATCCTTGAAGATGCTGCCAGTGTCTACAACATCGGGCTGAAGGAGTTTGACGCAGATATAAATTTGCTCAACTGCAAAAACGGCACGCTGGATTTGAACACCATGCAGTTCCGCAGCCATAATCCCGATGATAAAATTACCAAAATTGCAGATGTTATTTATGACCCCAATGCTAAATGCCCTCGCTTTGAACAGTTTTTGAACGAAGTAATGAGTGGTGATGCAGATAAAAGTGCATTTTTACAAAAGGCACTGGGGTACGCTCTTAGCGGTGATTCTCGGTACGAGTGTATGTTCATCTTGTACGGCGCAACGACCCGAAACGGCAAAAGCACCTTGATGGAAAGCGTTCTGCGCGTGTTTGGCGACTACGGCCTGACCGTTGCCCCGGAAACGATTGCAGCAAAGCAGCGCAATAGTTCTGGGCCGAGTGAAGACCTTGCTCGTCTTGCAGGTAGACGGCTTGCCAATATTTCCGAGCCCTCGCGCGGGATGCGGTTGAATGCTGCGCAGGTAAAGAGCATGACCGGCAATGACAGCATCAATGCCCGCTTCTTGCACTGCAATTCGTTCGACTTCCGTCCGCAGTTCAAATTATACATCAACACCAACTATCTTCCCAGCGTGGATGATATGTCCCTGTTTTCTTCTAATCGTGTACGTGTTATCCCGTTTGACCGCCACTTTGAGCCGGAGGAGCAGGACCCCGATTTAAAAAATCAGTTTGCAACGGAAGAAGCCAAAAGTGCTATTTTGAACTGGTTGCTTGAAGGTTGGCAGCTGTTGCAAAAGGAAGGGTTGAACTCTCCGGCAGCAGTTGTGGAAGCTACCAAGGAATACAGCCATGATAGCAACAAGATTGCATTGTTTGCAGAAGACAATCTGGAACCCAACGCAAATTACGAGATTCGCACTTCAGAAATCTACGCCCATTATAAAGTATGGTGTGAAGTCAACGGGTGCCTGCCGGAGAATAGCACCAACTTCAAAAAGTCTTTGCAGGCGATTGGAACCGTTGTCCGCAAGCGTCCTCGTGACGGCAGAGAAAAGACGACACTTCTTCTCGGCTATCGACTGAAATAAGGTGGCGCTTATGAAGTACGAAGTTCCCATTTGGGAAAAGTATAACCTTACACTAGAAGAAGCTGCTGCTTATTTTGGTATTGGCATCAACAAGTTGCGGGAAATGACGGATGATTCAACCTGCATGTTCGTGATTTTTAATGGAACGAAGCGCCTTATTAAGCGTCGGAAGCTGGAAGAATATCTTTCAGATGTAGATGTGATTTAATTCAGAAAGAATCCCTGATCGGGCCTACGGCCCGTTCAGGGATTTACCTGAACCTATCACATTGACACCAGAAGGATAGAAAAACGTAATATTTGAGCTGGCAAAAAGGCTTTACGCTTGTTATAATGACAAATGTAAAGCCTTTTCTGCTTTATATGTAGAAAAGGGGCAATACGATGGAACGCCGTAAAGATAAGAACAACCGTGTACTGAAAGATGGTGAGAGTTACCGCGAAAAAGAGCATCGTTATATGTATAGGTGGATGGATGGCGATAAGAAGCGCCATTGCACCTATGCACAGACGCTGCGTGAATTGCGTAAAAGGGAAGCAGAAATCAACCGCAATAAGAATGATGGAATCAGCAGTGCCGGAAGTAATCTGCGTTTAGATGATTTATACGGGCTCTGGAAAAAGAACAAAATCGGTTTGAAGCAGTCAACACTTGTAAATTACCTGTATATGTACGACCATTTTGTCAGTCCCAAAATCGGGAAGATGAAAATCAAAGATATTCGCAAATCGACAATCCTTGGCCTTTATAACGACCTGACAAGGAGCAACGATATTGGAAAGACGATGGCGATTAACACGTTGGAAATTATTCACAACGTGCTGAGACAGGTCTTACAGGTTGCAGTGGACGATGACTACATCCGCAAAAATCCAACGGAGGGTGTTTTGCGGGAAGTTAAGCAGGCAAATAGCTATGAACATCCAAAGCGCAAGGCCTTAACAATGGAACAGCAAAAGGCATTTATCAAATTCCTGAAATCTAAGCCGGTATATCACTGTTGGAGTATTTTATTTGCCGTACTGCTGGGAACAGGATGCCGCATTGCAGAATTTGTTGGTTTGCGCTGGTGTGATATTGATTGGGACAATAACACGATTTCCATCAATCACAATTTAGTTTATCGCCAGCATACGAATGGCAAATGCTACTTCTCCGTAACAACACCAAAGACAAGCGCCGGAAGCCGGACAATCCCGATGATGCCAGATGTAAGAAGAGCATTGGAAGACGAACAAGTACGCCAGCAGGAGTTAGGTATAAAATGTACGACCGTGATTGACGGATATACTGATTTTGTCTTCTTCAACCGCTTTGGACAGCCTCACAATCCGGCAGCTGTCAACCGCGAAATTGACCGGCTTGTACTTGCTTACAATGCACAGGAAATGGAAAAAGCGGCGGAAGAAGACCGTGAACCCATCATCCTACCAGATTTCAGTTGTCACCAGCTGCGGCATACTTTTTGTACCAGACTTTGCGAGATTGAACCTAACATCAAAGTGATTCAGGAAATTATGGGTCACAGAGATATCAAAACGACAATGGAAGTCTATGCGGAAGCCCAAAAAGAGTTAAAGGAACGCACGATGCAAAGTATTTCTGGAGCATTTGCAGTGTATTAAATTTCTGACACCATTGACACCAATATTGACACCAGACCAGTAATGATATAAAATGAGTTATGTAGAGATACATAACTCGTTGCGGTAGATAAAATGCTGTTGGGTAGTCATTTAACAGGATATAAAGACTTGTATAAAAAAGTCTATCCGAATCCCCACGATGAAGCCGATTGAGCAGTAAATTCCCAATTTACGCAAAACAAGGCCTGAAACTTCTTGATACTACGAGAAGTTTTAGGCTTTTTCTTTTGACGGATTTCCAGTGAAAACTACGCCATACGCCAATTTTACGCCAAACGATGTATGATTTTGTGCAGAGCAAAAAGAGCGTTGTTCTAGTTTTGGTGTAAGAACCGGGTGCGTGGTGGATGAGTGTAGACCTGTAAAGGGCTGCATCAAAAAGTGGATTTATGGATTCGCAAACGGACAGCCGGAAATTTCCACCGCAAAAGAAGCAAATGTGAAGAACATGGAGGTTTTTGTATGAACAACCAGTTTCCCTGCCGATTCAATATTGCCTTTTATTCGATTTATCGATCCGTCACTTGCAGCACACAGGCGCAATAGCCGGGTTCGGGCTGATAGCAATGGATGGTAAGGTACTTATCTATTTCCGGGCTGTAATCGTGTAAGACTGCAAAGTGTCTGATTTCCGTTCAGGATAATATTTGCTCTACATTGACAAATCGGCATTCCGCGAGTATAATCACTAACAAGTAGAGTGTCACTCTACGAATGAGAGCAGTGTAATAAAACCGGAGTGATGAGATGCCAAGAAACATTGAACGTGACAAGCGTGAAGCTGACCGACGGAAAAATCAGTTGATCGAAGCGGGATTCCGACTGTTCTCTCAGAACGGAATCGAAACTGTCAGCCTGCAAAAAGTGGCAGACGCTGCAAATGTCAGCCCTGCAACGATGTACAAATATTTTCTGACGAAAGAAAAATTGCTCATCGCCATCAGTGCAAAGGTGTGGGATGAAGTATGGCAGGAGGCTCTGGGAGACCCCGGAACCAATCACTTTGAGCATTTTACTGCTTATCAGGGCATTGAGTTTTACGCCGATAGGATGATTGCTTTGTACAAGAACCGTCCGGAAGTACTGCGATTCAGCGGTGAATATAAAACCTATATGAACCGCCGCGGAAATATGGAGGATAAGCAGCTCCGGGAACATCTGGATGTACTCAAACCCATGCAGCTCCTGTTTCATGGAATGTATGAGCGGGCAAAAGTTGATGGCAGCATCCGCACGGATATCCCGGAAGAGGAAATGTTTATCACATCATCTATCACGATGCTGAGCATGGCAGAGCGATACGCACAAGGGCTTGTATGGCTCAATGACCCCAAAGATGACCATACCCAGGAACTGCTTCATCTGAAAGAGATGCTGTTGCTATGGTGCCGGGGAGAAAAAACAGGCGGCGAAGTATAATGCAGGAAAGTGAGGGAGTGCTGTGTATGAGGGTGTCGTTTCGCATTGCACTGGCGGGACAGGTCATTGGTGTTTCGGCGCTGTATGAGCAGACTCGCACCTTTTGCAAAAATTATCTGACCGATGCACCCGCATCGTTTGAAGTCGCAGTCACTCCCGCTGATATTGCGTTTGAACGAGAAAAAAGCGACCGGGAAGCTGCGGTGGAAGGACACGCGCCGGGGAACTTCTCCGATGAATATCTGGAAACGCTGGCACTGTACCGCAAAATCGTAGAGCGGCTTTTAGAATGGGACACCCTGCTGTTTCATGGCTCCTGCATCAGCGTGGACAGCAAAGCCTACCTGTTCACCGCCAAAAGCGGCACAGGCAAAAGCACCCACACCCAGCTTTGGAAAAAGCGGTTCGGTGAACGGGCAGTGTTCATCAACGATGACAAGCCCCTGCTGAAAATCAGCGCACAGGGCGTGACTGTTTACGGAACGCCATGGGACGGCAAGCACCACCGCAGTACCAACACCTCCTGCCCGCTCAAAGCACTCTGCATCCTGACCCGGAGCAAGACAAACCACATCGAGCGCATCTCCAAAAAGGAAGCGCTGCCCATGCTCTGCCAGCAGAGCTACCGCCCATGTTCCCCGATTGGGACACAAAAAACGCTGGCGCTGGTGGATCGGCTGGGCAGCAGCGTACCGCTGTACCGGCTGGGCTGCAACATGGAACCGGAGGCCGCACTTGTGGCTTACCACGGGATGAATCAATAGGAGGAGCACTGCAATGCAAACCATTTTGCCGCCGTCTGGCAATACAATCAAGATTCTTGGCAAGCCGAAGCCGGCAGAGCACGGCCTGCGCTGGATGGCATATGTTGTTGCCCAGCCAGTCGAGGGCGGTGTGTTGGTGTTCCACACCCTGACACGAGCGCTGCTGCTGCTCACGCCGGAAGAATATGCCGCGCCGGACAACCTGCCCGAACTGCGGGACGGCTGGTTCCGCGTACCGCAGGAGATGAACGACCAGAAATACGCCGACCAGGTGCGATTTATCCGCCGCACGATGTGGAAGGAACCGGAGCATATTACAAGCTATACCATTTTTACCACCACGGACTGCAACGCCCGGTGCTTTTACTGCTATGAGATGGGGCGTTCCCGCATCCCCATGAGCACGGAGACTGCCCACAAAGCAGCGGCATATATTGCAGCGCATTGCGGCGGCGAAAAGGTCCATCTGCATTGGTTTGGCGGTGAACCGCTTTTTAATAAGCAGGTCATTGATATCATCTGCACCGACCTTACGGAAAAGGGCATTGTGTACGAATCCATGATGATCTCTAATGGGTATCTGTTTGACGGCGCTACCGTAGAACAAGCGGTTTCCCATTGGAAGTTGAAGAGCGTGCAGATCACGCTGGATGGCACGGAAGAAATTTATAACCGCAGCAAGGCATTTATTTATAAGGATGGCAAAAGCCCCTATCAGGTGGTACTGGCAAATATCCAGCGTTTGCTGGATGCAGGGGTTTCCGTCCATATCCGGCTGAACATGGACGAGCACAACGCCGATAATCTGATGGAACTGGCGGATGAACTGCACGAGCGCTTCGGCGGCAAAGGTAAATTTTCGGTTTACAGCCATACCTTGTTTGAGTTTGCAGGCAGCAAAGCACATATCCGTGCCCAAGAAGAACGGCGCCAGCTCTATCAAAAACAGCAGCGGCTCCGCAAAAAACTGGACGATTGCGGAATCGGAGCATCGTACTATTTGCGCCAAAAACTGCGTGTCCGGCAATGTATGGCGGATAGCGGCGGTTCCCTTACGATCCTGCCGAACGGGGAACTTGGGCTGTGCGAACATTACAGCGAGAACAACTTTGTGGGAAGCCTTGATGGAAAAGCGTCAGAGCGTTCCGTCATCCAAAGTTTTCGAGAATACTGGGAGCCGATTGAGGAGTGCAAAACCTGCTTCTATTACCCCGAATGTATCCGTCTGAAAAAGTGTGCTGAACAGAAAGAATGTTTTGAAGAACTGCGGGCGGAGTACAAAGAATGCCTGTTAAAATCCATGCAAAAAACCTACAACGCATGGCTGAAAAAAGAGCAGATCGATGAGGAAGAACCTCACCCGGACTGTTGACCCTTTGCGTGATACGGTGCAGCAACCGCTTCACATAGAAATTTTCTGCAAAAGGAGGTGTGTGCAAACATGGAAAAGTATGCAAAGGCTCAGATGGAAGTCATCGAGTTTGAAGCCGAGGATGTTATCACGACCAGCAGCAACTGCACCATCGAAGGCTACGGCCCCGGTTTTGGCTCAAACGACCCGAACTACCCCGGTCAAGGTCTTTGATCTCCTGCAGCAGGCAGACCGTTTCGGCGGCCTGCCCTACACGATTTTCCTTGCCCTGCAAAGGGCGCTGACATAGATTTTTTCCAAAATGGATGCGAGGACTTGACTTTATGAAGCAAACAGCGATAATGCTTAGCAAGCAAGCAAGCAAGCAAGATAAATTATGTCCTGAATCCGTTTTGTTTGCAATATCTTCTTTCGCGTGATGCGGTATAACAGCTGCTTCACATAGAAATTTTCTGCGAAAGGAGGTGTGTAAACATGGAAAAGTACGCAAAGGCTCAGATGGAAGTCATCGAGTTTGAAGCCGAGGATGTCATCACGACCAGCGGCTGCAATGGCATGGATGCCAGCATTGGCGGCTGGGGCTGCGGAACCGATGACCCCTCCTGTCCAAGTCACTGCTGGGAGTTCAATGTGGGTTGATTTCAGAAAGGGGCAGACAGTTCTGCTGTCTGCCTTACAAGATAACACACGCTCCGCAAGAGCGTTTTCCCATAGAATTTCCAAACAGGGCAGAAAAGGACTTGACATTATGAAACAAATGGCGATAATTACAAAGCAAGCAAGCAAGCAAGCAAGTTAAATTATGTCCTGAATCCGGTTTTCTGGCAACCCCTTCTTTCGCGTGACGCGGCGTAACAGCTGCTTCACATAGAGATTTTCTTGCGAAAGGAGGGAAACCAACATGGAAAAGTATACCAAGGCTCAGATGGAAGTCATCGAGTTTGAGAACGAGGATGTTGTTACGGTAAGCATCCCAATCGAGAACTGCCCCTACGATGGCAGTTGTAAGGTTGAGGACCTCTTCTGTACTCCGGACGGTGACTGTGCGAAAGTGCTGTGGGCTGAGTAATTCAAAGGCAGGCAGTTTTTGGCTGCCCGCCTTACAAGATAACACACACTCTGGCAAGAGCGTTTTCCCATAGAAAGTTCCACACAGGACAGAAAAGGACTTGACATTATGAAACAAATGGCGATAATTACAAAGCAAGCAAGC
>ERZ1034969.161-NODE-161-length-46921-cov-33.975483_pt1 | contig 46921 bp, 58 predicted proteins | sample MGYA00520624_ERZ1034969 | MGnify/ENA primary metagenome ERZ1034969 (study PRJEB33766, sample SAMN09781776) | gut metagenome | biome: gut microbiome | host: Homo sapiens | place: Madagascar | study: EMG produced TPA metagenomics assembly of the PRJNA485056 data...
CTTTAGTTTTTCTTTAGGAGCTAAAGAAATTAATTTTCTTTCACATTCACTCAAAAACAGCCTTTCATGGTTTATCAAACTATTTAAATTATCCACCAATGCGTTTTTGTATCGTTCATAATCGCTGGACAATTCTTTAATGCTTGGATTTATTAGATTTGCAGCATCCGTAGGTGTTATGGCAGTCATGTCAGCAACTCTATCACATACAGAGACATCAATAGTATGACCGATTGCGGTTATCACAGGACATGGGCTTTTAACAATCATAGCGACAACCTTTTCTTCATCGAAACAAGCCAAATCGCCTTTACTTCCTCCACCTCTGGCAAGAATAATTACATCAGGTTTAAAGGCAAAAGCTTCTTTAAAAGCTGTACATATAGAATCGGGGGCAGAAGCACCTTGAACAATAGCACTAAATAGTTTCGTATCCTCGGTTGGGTATCTTTTAGACAGTGTATTCAAAATATCTTTGTATCCGGCAGCTTCGGATGAAGAAATTATCGCAAGTCTTTTTACAAAACGAGGAATAGGTCTTTTCCTTTCTTCATCTAAAAAACCAGCCTTATATAGTCTTTCCAAAAGCTGTTTCTTCTTCAATAAGTTAATACCTTCTTTACTCTTTAACACTTCCAAAGAAGAAATTATCAAAGAAATAGAAGAATTACCTTCATAGAAATTTAAACCAGCCCTAATCCTAATAACATCTCCGACTTGATATTTAACTGTCATCTTAGCTGCAGTGCTAGCCCAGATAATTCCTTGAATCTTTGCCTGCCTCAACGATGAAGTAGTTGAATCTCTAAGACCTAAATAAACATGACCATTTCTAATGTTTTTGCTTTCAATCTCAGCATCCACGTATAGGCCTTTAAATTGAGGCTCATCAAAAGTCTCTTTTAATATTGAACAAAGCTCACCGACAGTAAAGACTCTTATTTGTTCGGGATAATAGTTCACTTATCCTCACCTTCTTTGCCATCATCTTTTATATCGGCATCAGAAGTATTTATGTATTTGCTCTTTTCAGCATCAAAAGGAGCTTTTAATCCACCGAGAGGTTCTTTTTGAACATAGATAGCTTGATTCACTATTTCTTTAATCTCGTTTTCGGAAGGAACTTCCATCTCTTTGACATCAACTTCGACTTTCTCATTGTCTATGACATCACCCAAAGCATTGTGCAACACTTTGTTTAAAACTGCATTTAAATATTTGGTTTCAGCATCATCAACATATTTTCTAGCGATTTCAATAGCTTCATTTATCGATATTTCAAGAGGAACAGCTTTGACCAACACAGTCTCTGAATATGAAACCATAAAAATAGCTTTGCTGATCCATGAGAGACGATCAAAAGACCAATTTATAAGGTATTCATTGACACGATTTTTTATTTCATCTTGATTGAGAAGAGCTTTAGCAAAGACATCTACATAGACAGGATCAATATCTTTAAATTTGCACATAAAAGCTCCACAAAGTATCATCTTAGCATCAAAATCCATATGAAGTGACTCATAGATCAATGCATCATATACACTAAATACAGTCTTCTCTCTGATAGTTCGCCTTGTCATGAACATAATAAAACTCGTCCCCCTTAAAAAAAGCTTATATATATTATCACAAACTACTTAATTTTTAGATTGTCTTTCCAGATATTTCAATTCTGAAAGAGATATCAGGCATACAAGCCTTTATTGCGTCTTTAAACTCGACCAATACCTTATTACCAATATCCATCTCATTTGAACTGGAAGAATAAATCAAAAACACTTTGGCGACAAAGGTATTATTTTCTTTTTGCAATGTCACATCATCATCAGAAAATGAGAAGAACATATTGGAATCGGGATTTTTATCTTGTACTTGTCTCAAAGCACATTTTACCAAGTCAATAAAAACAGTAGTCTTTACGAGAACCTTGTTTCTTCCATCATCGCTTACAACCATATACAAACCTAATTTAGAGTTCATACATTAGTTTCCTTATCTAATGCCTTCTTAATAGACAAAGATATACGTTGTCTTTTAACATCGATTTCTAAGACTTCCACTTTGACAACTTGACCGACATGAAGGACATCAGAAGGCTTGGATATTCTTCTATTGGCAATTTCAGAGACATGAACTAAGCCATCCTTATGAACACCCAAATCGACAAAAGCACCGAAATCAGCTATGTTTCTAACAGTTCCTTCCAACACCATTCCGACCTTCAAATCTTCGATGGAATGCACTGCATTAGATAATTTTGCAGTCTTGAAAATACCTCTGGGATCTCTTCCAGGTTTAGACAATTCCTCGATTACAAGCTTTACAGTATATGGATCAGACCCAACATTTCCAGCAACTTCTATAAATTTGTTTTCATTATTATTCTTAATAAATTCTTGAGCTTTATCAACAGAATCGATTCCATATAATGAAACAATATGTCTAGCGATTTCATATGATTCAGGATGAATTCCTGTATCATCGAAAGGCTCATTGCCTTTAACCCTCAAGAAACCAGCTGCATTCTTAAATGCAACAGGTCCAAATCCTTTAACCTTATGGAGTTGTTCTCTATTCTTAAAAGGACCATTTGAAGTTCTAAAATCGATTATAGATTGAGCGAGTTTTGATGAGACACCTGAAACATAGGAAAGTAATGAGACGGAAGCGGTGTTTAAATTGACACCGACATAGTTAACACAATCCTCGACAACCTTTCCCAAGTTCTCTTTCAAGCCTTTTTGATCCATATCATGTTGATATTGACCAACACCAGCTGCTTCAGGAGGGATCTTTACCAATTCTGCCAAAGGATCTTCCAATCTTCTAGCTATAGATACTGAAGATCTCAAATTAACATCGTAGTCAGGAAATTCCTTCTCCGCTAATGGTGTAGCAGAATATACTGATGCTCCAGCTTCACTCACAACGATGACTTGAGTATCAAATCCGTTGGTCGAAATGACTTCTTTCAAGAAATCAGCCGATTCCCTAGATGCTGTTCCATTTCCTAATGCTATAGCTTGAACTTTATATTTTCTTATCAAATCAGCAATAATTTTTAAGGCCTCATTATACCTTTGTCCTTTTCCTAATGTAGGATAAACTACAGAAGTAGCTAAAACATCATTGCTCGAGGATATTACACAAATCTTGCATCCATGAGCATATCCAGGATCAAATCCCATAATTGTTTTTCCCATCAATGGAGGGAATAGCAAAATATCTCTTAGATTCTTTGAAAAGACACTCAAAGCTTCCTCTTTAGCTTTATCCAACAAATCTCCCCAAACATCATTGGTGACAGAAGGAAGAATCAATCTATCAAAGCTATCTTCAACAGCGACTTCGATCAAATGACCATATCTAGAAATCTTAGGTTTCTCATGGGCCAAGATATAAGAGACAATTTCAGTCTTAGGCAAAAGCAAGGCCTTCTTCAATACTTTTTCTCTTTCGCCTCTCGATATAGCTAAAACTTGATGACCTTTGATTGTGGCAACTCCAAGCCTCAATCCGACATAGTTATCATAAGTCAAAACTTCGCTATCTTTAACTTTGGATATTTCGAATATTCCAGATTTATAAGCCAAAGATTTAATGAATTTTCTATATCCTTCGTTGTCGGAAATTCTCTCTGCAAGAATATCCAAAGCACCTTGAAAACATTCTTCAACAGTCTTATAGTTCTCACAAATATAGTTCTTAGCTACTTCATTTAAGTCACCGACAGGAGAAGTTAAAATAAAGTTCATCAAAGGTTCCAATCCGGCTTTTACAGCTTTAGATCCTCTAGTCTCCCTCTTAGGCTTGTAAGGACGATAGATATCCTCCAGTTCAGTCAAATTATCGCATGAATCTATTCTAGCTTTAAGCTCAGGAGTAAGTTTTCCAAGACCTTCTATAGTATTTAAAACAGTCTCTTTTCTGTCCGACAACTCGTCAAACTTACTTCCAAGGCTCTCGATTCCACGCAACTGATTTTCATCCAATCCACCAGTTACTTCTCTACGATAACGAGCGACAAAAGGAACGGTAGCTCCTTGACTAAACAAATCTAACGCCGAATCAATTTTAGAAGTTGGAATATTTAATTTTGACGATATATACTCAGATTTTTCCATACTTCCTCCTTATAAATTATTTAACGACAATATTAACAATCTTGTTTGGAACAACGATAGTCTTTACGATTGTCTTTCCTTCAGTAAACTTCTTTACTGTTTCTATTTCGTAGCAAGACTTCTTAAATTCTTCTAATTCTTCCTTAGTAGCGTTTACCTTAAAAGGAACCTTGGCTCTGACCTTACCGTTGACTTCAACAGCATAGATTACTTTGTTTGCTTGGCTCTTAGAGCTATCGGCTTTAGGCCAGGCCTCGAAGTCTATCAAATCTTTATGTCCCATTAATGACCATATCTCTTCACCTAAATGAGGACAAATAGGAGCAATCATCTTTGCCAAACCTTCTAGCATTGAAACAGGAAGTCTTTCAGCACGATAGAACTCGTTGACCAAGACCATCAAACTTGCAATAGCAGTGTTGAAATGTAAGTCTTCAAAATCATGGGTTACCTTTTCTATTGTTTGGTTATAAATGGTATCCAAAGGGGCATAATCATCTTTGGTCCAACGAGAACGCAATGAATCATCGACATACAATCTATAAATTCTTTCGATGAACTTTCTAGCACCGCTAGGCCCATTAGGATTCCAAGGTAAGCCTTGATCCAATGGTCCTTTGAATAATTCGTACAATCTCAAGGCATCAGCACCATATTCATTTATAACTTCATCAGGGGATACTGTGTTTCCTCTGGATTTGCTCATCTTTTCACCATCAGCACCTAAAATAATACCTTGGTGACGGAGTTTCTTGAAAGGTTCCGGGCACTTGAAAATTCCCATATCATAAAGGAATCTGTGCCAGAATCTTGCGTATAACAAGTGTAAGACAGCATGTTCTGCCCCACCCACATACAAATCGACAGGTAGCCAATGCTCTAGCAATTTAGGATCTCCGATTTCATTTTCATTGGTGGGATCGATATATCTTGCATAGTACCAACAAGATCCTGCCCATTGAGGCATAGTATTAGTCTCTCTATGGCAAGGAATTCCATTCCAATCCACATTAAGCCATTCCTTAGCTTTTGCTAGAGGAGGCTTGCCATCTCCAGCCGGAGTATAGTCATCCAATTCAGGCAAGACCAAAGGCAGATCTTTGAAATCCAAGGCATGAATCTTATATTCATCATCATCTTCATGAACTACAGGAATAGGTTCTCCCCAATAACGTTGTCTAGAGAAAATCCAATCACGAAGCTTGTAATTTACCTTAATTCTTCCAGCTCCTTTTTCAACCAACAAATTGACAATAGCTTCTTTAGCTTCTTTGATCATCATTCCATCAGCCACACCAGAATTAATATGAACACCATCTTCGGTGAATGCAGCCTTAGAAATATCGCCACCTTTAACTACTTCGATAATAGGTAAGTTATGTTTCAAAGCGAAAGCATAATCTCTTTCATCATGGGCAGGAACAGCCATGACAGCACCAGACCCATAAGATCCTAAAACATAATCCCCGATAAACACAGGAACCTTCTTACCATTCACAGGGTTGATAGCATAACTTCCTGTAAAGACACCGGTCTTTTCTTTATTCAAAGATGTTCTTTCCAAATCTGATTTTCTTTGGCATTCATTTATATAGTTTTCAACCGATTCCTTTTGATCCTCGGTAGTTATTTCTTTTACCAAAGGATGTTCGGGGGCTAAGACAACATAAGTACATCCATATAAAGTATCCACTCTAGTGGTAAAAACAGAGAATTTTTTATCAGTATTTTCTATCTTGAAATCCACTTCTACTCCTTGGCTCTTACCAATCCAGTTTCTTTGCATTTGAATAGTAGAGCTGGGCCAATCCAAATCATCCAAACCAGCTAAAAGCTTGTCACCATAAGCAGTGATTTTCAAGACCCATTGCTTCATAGGAATACGAACGACAGGGTATCCACCTCTCTCGCTCTTTCCATCTATTACTTCCTCATTAGCCAAGACAGTTCCTAAAGCAGGACACCAATTGACTGGTCTTTCACCATAATAAGCCAAATTCTTCTTAAACAATTGAATGAAAATCCATTGGGTAAACTTGTAATATTTAGGATCAGATGTCTTTATTACACGATCCCAATCATATGAAAAACCACAACGCTTTAATTGTCTTATAAAATTATCGATATTAATATCGGTAAAAGGACCTGGATGTTTGTTATTCTTTATAGAATATTGTTCAGCAGGTAATCCAAAAGAATCAAATCCCATCGGATGAAGAACATTGTATCCTTGTGCTCTTTTGAATCTAGAATAAGCATCGGTGGCTGAATAACCTTCTACATGACCGACATGAAGTCCTTGTCCAGAAGGATAAGGAAACATATCCAATACATACATTTTAGGCTTTGAAAAATCTCTTACATCAGTCTTGTAGGACTTATTTTCTTCCCATACCTTTTCCCATTTTTTCTCTATAGAATCACTATCGTACATACTTCACTCCTCCAAAAAACTATATTTTTTGACACAAACATTATTTTACGACATCCATCAATTCTTTTGTAGTTAAACTAGCAAGGTCTTTAAAAACTGAGCAAAATCTATTTGCTATAATTTAAAAATTAAATCAAACAATTTTCCTTTTCCATTCACCATTCTCATCTTTATAGAAAATAATGTCAGTCAAACTATCATTGTCATATATTTGCCATATGGAATCCATATCCATAGCCCATTGTTCTTCTTTAATATTTTCTCTTTTTTCAAATATGAGGTGACCTTCAACAGAGTCTTTTAATTCCCCTACAAATTCATCAGTTTCGTAGAGAAATACGATGTACATATCTTGACCTTTTAAAGTCTTGAATTCCATCAAACCCTTTAAAACAGGATTAGATATCGATAATCCTGTTTCTTCTTTTACTTCTCTGATTACAGACTGAACAAGGTTCTCGTCTTTTTCAACATGACCACCGGGCAATGTCCAACCAGGCCAGTCATGTTTTGTACGCATTTGAAGCAAGACTCTGCCATCCTTGTCTTTGACAAGGCACATATTAGTCAATTCAGCTTTTAATGTTCTATCCATAACTTATATAAAATTTCCAATCCACTTAATAATATCATTTAAAGCAAATATTATTATTAATTCAGTGTGTTTTGAACACGCTATCTTATAAGTTCAAGAAAAGATATCCTTTAGTTCAATCTCTTTAAATTCACCTTCTTTCAAATCATGAGGCAAAACTAAAGCACCTATTTGAATTCTTTTCAAATCAGTTACTTGATTATCGATTTTTTCAATCATCCTTTTGACTTGATGGAACTTACCTTCGCAAATAGTTAATTCCAAATGATTTGAATCTATTTTCTTTATCCTTTTAGCCTTGGTCTTATATGGTTTATCATTGCCATCCAATAAAGTCATCTCATTCATGAGCTCAGTCTCGTCTTTAATAGAAAATTGTGTTGTCACTAAATAAGTCTTATCGACTTCCTTATTGGGAGAGATGATGTTATGCAATAAAACTCCATCATTTGTGACCAATAAAAGACCAGTAGTATCTTGATCTAATCTTCCGGCGACATTAAGACCTAATCTTCTATATTTAAGTGGAAACAAATTCAAAACAGATGGATAGACTTCATCCACATTCGATGACAAATAACCTTTAGGCTTGTTTAACATCAATAAGACCTTTTCTTTATAAAATACAGGATCATCGAAAAAAGTTACGACATCATTATTAGGATCGATATCATAGCTAGAATCTCTAATTATTTGACCATTGACAGTCACAGCTTCCTTCTTCAAATAAGATTTTATTTCTTTCCTTGAAGCATATTCCAAATTCGATAAGAATTTATCTAAACGCATATATCTATTAGCCATCCTTTAAGACTGATTCTATTCTAGCAAATAAGTATTTATTTTGAATTTGTTTAGGGATATGAAAGGATGGATACTAAGATTTATAAAAAAATCCAGTCAATTTAGACTGGATTCAATCCATGAAGATTAAAAATCAAAGTTTAGAAGCTTTATCAGGAGCAGAATAATTATCACCGTCTTTAGTAACATCTATAATCAATTTCAACGTGAAAGAAGCCTTTCCGTCACCATAATTGTCAAATTTAGAAGTGTAACTTCCTGATAAATTTAATACCAATGATTTGAGCTTCTCATTTTCTATCAAATAATCCATATTAGTTTCAGTCAATACTATGGAATCCTTTTGATAAGAGCCCATCAATTTAATGTCTTTAGACAATGTAGGATCTATAACTGAAGAATCGTTCAACATATCGAAAATAATAGGGGCAGCTTTGTTATTCAAGGGCATCGAATAAGTAGTAACTCCACTCTTTGTTGATGTTTGAATAAAAGAAACATAATCTTTGGAGTAAATTGAATCATCGGGTAGATAGAAGAAATAATCCGATTCCTTGGCAGTCACTTCTGTAACAGGTTTTGTTCCAAGGAGCTTCTTCCACACATAATGGGCCTGTCCATCACTAGTAACGCCCCTAGCATAAGAGAAATCCTTTATGTTTGAATCATCTTTGCCATAGTTATCAGCAAATGTAGAATCAAATTCAACATTGTTATCGAAGAAATTCACCCCATTCTTGATATTCCTTTTGGCTTTTCCCTTGATAGTTGACTTGAACTTATTTCCACCTTCATATTCTACATTCGTTTCAACTCTAAAGTCATGAGCAGAATTGGTTAAACTCTTATAAGCTGATTGGGCACCTTTAATGATGTTCAGCTTTTCATTTATCTGCTCATTATTAACGATGAATCCATCGATTACAGGTTCTTCCAAGGTCAATGGCTTATTCATCGATTTCATTTGAATGGTATATAGGAATTGAAGGACTTGACCAGAAACAGATACTGAAAATTGATAGGTGTATTTATCAAAAATTCCATCCTTGAAATCCAAATACAAATGATAGTCAGGAATTGTCTCAGGCAATTGCCCAACAAACATTTTTATAATTGGATTGTTTATCAATCCCAATATTGATTTGACAGTATTGGAAGCAGATTCCTTAGTAGTCAATTCAAATCTCTTACCATCACCTGTTACAGTCTTAATATCATCTTCTCCGTATTCAAATACGGCTTTAGCATAAATTGAATAATCATATTTAAAAGATGCATCTACTTGTTTTTCTTCATATTTGTTGACTTTACCATCCTCATTTTGATTGATGGTAACAAAATCAGTTCCCTTTCTAATTTGATGCTCTGTACCATCTATTAGCAAACCCTTAGATGAAACACGTTTAGCTAAATAATTGACATCTCCGGTTTTAGAATACTTCACATTTCCTTCTCTAAGTCCTTGAGCCAATGTTTTGTTTCCTGAAGTAGTAACTGTAATATGAAGATTTTCGTCATATTCAAAACTATCGGCGTCCCACAATGATTGACGCTGCTTTAAAAATGCTTCTTTAGCTGACAACCATTTGGCATACAAGGTAGTATTGCTATTTATTGTCAAAGGAAAGCCATCAACAGGTTGGGTTAAACCACTATCTAAATACCAACCATCAAAAATATATTCAGCCTTGGTAGGAGTTGCAGGTTTTTCAATGGTAGATCCTTTGACAACTTCTTGGAAATTAACTGAAGATCCACCATTAGTATCAAAATTTACTGTACACTTTTCATCAGCTTTTTGTGTCTGATTTGGTTTGGCTGTGGAACTAGTATTATCGTTTCCACCACAACTAGTCACTGATAACAAACTCAAACAGGATAACAAAGTCAATAACGACAAACCAATCTTGTTCTTTTTCATAACTATTCTTTATAAAAGCTTTAACTATTGTTGAATGATTCAACATATCAAATATAAATAAGTCAAAGCTTTAATAAGAATTCCTTTCATTTTTTCTTATCTTTAATAATATAATTTACCCCCCGCCCTCGCTCAATTAGTCGCCACCTACTCATTTAATGAGAAATTAGCGAAGAATGTTGCTTTCTTATCTATTTCACTCATAAGTCCTAATTTATCCTCTCAATCGGCTTAGAAGTGCCTTCAGTAGTGGCTTTAAGCTCTTCTGCCTTTACGGCATTGACTTTGACGTCAGCGCCTTTTAATTTGGCAATCTGAGCCTCAAGCTTCTTTACCTCAGCGTCCTGCTTTGCCTTAAGCTCTTCCTGCTTTTTGGCAAGTTTGTCAGCTCTAAGCTTAGATTTGATAGCTTCTTTTTCTGCTTTTGCCTTATCAGCAGCTGTGGCAGTTTCAGAAGCTATAGTAGCCCTTGCTTCAGCGACCTTGCTGTTCTCGGTGGTGAGTTCGGCTATTTTTTTGGAAGTACTAGCTTTTTGAAAGTCAGTAGCTATTCCAAAGATAGAACCTGCTAATCCACTGCAAGCTAGGGTTTCAGTGATGACCGCAGTCCAGTCGAACTTTGGGGAGAGGATGTATCTTCCCCAGCCACCAAGAGCCCAGACATTAATTATGGAGCCGATGAAAGCTAAGACAAAGGGTAAAACAAAGAGCCATTTGGTTATGACGGATTTGTCAACACCGTTCTTGTTTGCCCAAGCTTCAGCTTTCTTCTTGATAGGAGCCTTGATTATCTGTGTCAAGCCAAAAGCAATCACAATAATAAGCAATCCCCCAATTCCATAATCGGTTAGGAACTTAGTGAAGTTTTCCATATCCTTTTTCCTTTCTCACCAGTTTAGAGACATATGAGAGGTCTTTGTTTTAAACTAATTCATAAATTCTCAGACTGTTCCAAACGCTTTTTGAAGTGGTATTTGACTTGATGTTCAGAGTAGTATTTTCGCTTAAATTGCCATATTAGTTTACTCTTTCTTTCTGAACAGCATTGGCGGCTTTAACAGCATCTCGGATTTGGGTTTCTGTTTTAATGCCAAGTGCATTCTTGATTGATTTAGCTTCGGCTGACTTCTCTTTGAATTCAGCTAATAGAGTATTCCATTCCTCATCAGTAATTGTTCCTGCTGCATGTTGAATAGCTTGCGTGTTGAACCAATCAAAGTATTGATTGAGCTCTGCCAGTCTATTTTCTTTGTTCGCCTTTTCTTGAAGTCTTTTTTGTTCTGCTTCTAACTTAGTAGTGTCTTGAACTATTGCTCCGTTTTCTATTTTGCAATAAGGCTTCTGAAGTTTGTCATAGTCGCGTTCGTAAATCTTTATCTTTCTTTTCTCGGATAGATCAAATAGCTTATTGCCATTATCATCCGTTTTCTCCGGATAATATTCTTCCCATGTCTGATAAGGAAGAAATCCAGCGTCTATCTCGCAAAAGCCTAGATATCCATCTTTGTCTACAATTAGGACTTTCATGTTGTTCCTCCTTTCTTTATAAATTTGACAAGACAATCTTTTTCCAAGTAGCCCCACTTCTTAACCAGTTAATTAGCTTAGTCTTCGAATCGGGAGCTTGTTCCCAGCAAGATCTGATATAAATTGCTGGACAATTGGAGTATAAATCTGGAATGTATATCTGAACCCCTTGATGTTCTTCGAGCATTTGAATAATTGTTCCCCAGTGATAAATGTTATTTGCTTTAATTCCAAATGGGTCACCCGTACAATCAGTGTTGAAATATCCATTTTCCAAGCCGATATAGTTATAGTCTAGTTTCTTAAGAGGTGCGGTTAAGTTTAATGGTATTGTCATTTTGCACCTCCCAAGTCTAAGTTAGATACTCTCATTGATTGGGCAACTTCTATACAATCTGAATTTTGGAGCTGAGCTTCCTGAAAAAGTAAGCTTCGTAGTAAGTCCGACTTCGCCTTGGCCATCAATTTGATTATACCCGCCTTCTTTTGTAGGAAGGAAAATCCAACCATATGAGCTTTTAATGACTCCGAAACCAGCTGGAAGAATGTAGTCAGTACTAAGGGTAACTTCTTTAATGCTAACCTTGCATTTAATTTCATTAAGCGAATAATAGAACCATATCTGATCTCCTCCCATCGGAATTGTGACTTGAAAGTCACCATACCATTGGCTGTCGTAAAGCATTTTGCCTCGGAATTGAGTTCTAGCCCAAGCTTCAGTAAGTAACTTAGGCATGGTCTAATACCCCCCCCCGATTTTTGTTGCCTCTCCTTTAGAGTTACCAGTACTTATTTGCCTATTGCTCGAAGCATTAGCAATCAAATATTCGGTGTCTTTCTGTGCTTTAAAAGTTACATTGCCTTTTAAGTACTTATCCGTAATTAAGTCCATTTTAATCTCCTTTCCTTAATAGATATTCAAAGCATTTCTGCCTTTAACAATCGTATAGGTAATATTAGCTGTTCCTTGATTACCTGGAACCTGTACCTGTCCTAGGCCTCCAGAGGAATAACTTCCATCTGAATTGTATCTTCTCAACACTGCTGTAAATACTGAGGTTCTGTAATTGGTTATCTTAATGGTGGTTTTTCCTCCAGCAATACCTCTTGCCCCGCTAGTTATTTCTACTCTCAAGTTCGAAACATTGGTGAACACACTGACTTCATACTCATCGTTGCTTGACGTGTCTTTTACTCCCACTAATCCTTCGCCTATGTTATCTGGGATTACTTGGGCTATCAGATTGCCTTCCGCATCATACAAGTAGTGAAACTTGTAAGTGTTAAGTGGAGAAGTTGTGTTTACAATAGTATCGCCATTGTCGATTCTGATTCCTGAACCAGCTTTCATCTTCTTCTGGTATCCATCGGTGAATACGGTTCCTTCCTTATCAGCTTCGGCTCTCGCGGCAAATATTCTTCGCCACACCGATTCACCTTTTTTCTTGAGTCGATCTATAAATTTTTCAGCCATGGATTATCCTCCTTTCTATAGGTCAATTGTGTGATATTCCACACTATCGTCGCTATTCTCAATTTTTGATTTGTCTGTAAGCAAATAGCCAAGGAATGTATAGGTTCCATCAGCGTTCTTGACATAAACATATTTGTAATCCATTCCTTGGTATCCTTTCTAGCTTTGCGAAGCTTCAGTGTCGACAACTGCTATTCCGCCGATAGCTAAGTTATTTAGAGAAGCATCATCAATATTTGGTGCGAATACAATCATTTGAGAACCTTTGAGCACTCTGCCTTTAGCATCAACTTGTACTGCTGAATAAGTTCCAGCTGTTACTCCAGTATTCTTTAAGACTGCGTTGATTGTGGCGTTGGCGGTTCCATCAAAGTTTGCACTTCCCGTAGCATCACCACTTAAGGCGATTTTTCTAGCTGTAGCTAACTGATTGGCTTTTCCTGCTGGTGTCGTTCCATCTTTCAATTTGCCTATCTCGCTATTTGCAGTGTCAGCATTAGTCTTTGCAGTATTGGCTGTTCTTTGTGCCGTGTCTGCTGCACTCTTGGCATTGTCAGCTTTGGTTTCTACAGCTTTCACTGCTGCGACTGTTGCATATCCCGTTAAATCGATGGTTTGAGTCTCAAGTGGGCTAAGTTCGTAATAACCTCTAGTTCCTTCATTGTTGTCTAATATAGCCGACACCCAGTAATCTGGAGTTCCTGTAGCCTTGATAAAGATATTATCGCCAATCTTCAAGTCGCCTTTAGCCATTTTTTTAAGCGCAGTATTCATGTCTGCTTCAGTATCATATGCAATACCTCTCACTCTGCCTTGTGCTAATGAATATGCATCGTTAGCCTTAGATTGAGCATTATTTGCAAGAGTAGTATTGGTTGCAATCTGATTGACTTGAGCTTGAGTGATTGCCACTGTTCCGAGTTTATCGAGATTGACAATGACATCACCCGTCTCTTTGTTTCCTGTTCCGACTTTAACGGATGTTACTCCAGCTTTTGATGCTAGAGCGAATAAGCTATTCAAGATTGCTGCTAAGCTAGCTCCTGCGCCTTGTCCAGCTATTCCTTCTTCTGCTTTGATTTGTTCGACAACTGTAGTGAAGAACTTCTCTTCGTATTCTGTAGTAGACACTTTTTCTAAGTATCTTGCTTTGACAGAACGTATTATCTTATTTCCAGCCATGTTCCACCTCCTGTGCTTTCTTTAGTATTTTGGCTTTTGACTTCTTTAATTGTATTGCCTTGCAAGATGTAATAATCACCAATCTGTTGTTCTTCTTTAAGAGTAGTTCCAGTAATGATTTTCTCTTCTAATCTTTGATTTGTTACTTGGATCGCATTTCTAAGATCTAGAATGTCATTCTTGTTTTTTTCAATCTGGACTTGTTGAGCTAGGTCAACTGGACCATCATTGCAACAACTGCTCTTCTTGAAGATTAAGGCTACATCTTCTTTTCGTCTCTTCACATCTTCTGTTTCACCGAACATAAGTACCACATCATTCATGTACTCACCTCCAGTGGTTTGACTTTCTTGACAATCAATCTTCCAATATAGTCTTTTTCTTCTTTAGTCTTGTCTTGATAATGGATTTCAAGATTGTAGAACGAAGCTCCCAATTCTAAATTAGCGGTTTCCTCCGAGGTAAACTCGAGCTTCCAACTATCTTTCTCTTCATCATGAGTAAGCTGAATATTCTTATTTCGGAACATTATCCTCACTTCATCTACTGGAGGATCTTTACTGGATAAGACTTTAAGACTTTGAGAATATGGAAGTCCCTGATAAATGACAATCTCACTATTATTGATAACCGTATACATGTCGACTGTCCTCTCATAAATCTATTGTGTGGTAATCGAATTCATCGTTGACGACATCAATGGTAGTTATCAGCGATTGAAAATCTGAGATTGTCGTTCCGCTCTTTCTAAACTGAGCTATTGGATAATCATAGGAACCATTAATTTGGTTCTGTATATCGGTCTTATTAAGAGATGATGAAGCAGGAACAACTATAAATTCTGCACTTGCATCATCTGTTTCAGCTTTGTAAGTAACTCTTGCTGCTATGTACTGAAGGTCACTTCCTGTTACTGTCACCTTACTAAGGTCGGCTATTCTTTCCTTCTGTGCGAGGAAAAGACGGAATCCTTGAATAGATAGAGTACCTTTTTCCATATATACTTCACTACCAGTTCTAGTAACAGAACATCCATTCAATGAGCCGTTCTGTTTATTAAGCGCCGTATAGTTAAGCAAGGCACCATTAGACACTCCTATTCCTATTCCTAATGGATCATCTTTTCTCTCGAGTAATCTAACACTCATCTTTCGTTTCCTCCTTTCTAAATATCGACATCGCCTTGATAGATGAAGTCCGCATAGAGAGCACCAGCGGCGTTGGTTATTTCAATATCTTTGTAGATGTACCAAGACCAATTCACTGCTCCTAAATAGGTGCTATATTCGCGAGTTGTGCCTATTGTTCTAAAGTTGGCATAATTTCCTTCGATTGTTAAAAACATGAATGGGTGTCTAGTAAGTCGATACATGTCGCCAGGTTTTCCGAATGTCCGCAAATATCCATCCCAATCATTACCTTGTCCGTTGTATTCGGCTGGACGATCTAGCATGTCTAGGGTAACATAGAAACGGCTAAATTTGAAACTTGTAACGCTATAGATTCCGTAGTATCCAACAAGAGCAATATTAACTCTGTTATCCTCGATCCTTGGATAGTGATCTCTATAAAGGAATCTCATATTGGCATCGGCACTCGAATAGATAATTCCGCCAAATGAGGCTACTTCCTTGGATTGATAGCTGACTTTTGCTTTGGCGTTATCGTTAGTAAACCAAAGTCTAATAGCTTTTAAATGATTCCAATCTATTCCACAATAAACTCTAGTTCCATTCATACTTTTAGTTGCAAAGCCTGAATAAATATCACTAAGTTTTACTCTTTTTATTGTTATTAAATTGGATAAATCAGAGCCGATTCTAACTCCGCTAAAAGATCTAGACTCTTTAGCCCAAGAGTATCCTGCTGAATTTTTATTATGCTCTTTCTCATTTTCATAGGATTTAAGGGCATCTCGATTACTTGCTTTAATAAGAAATCTTAAATCATCTTGATACGGATGCAATTCTAACTTTGCCAAATCATCTATAATCTTTCTTCCAGTTATTGTTGCATCTTCTCTTAAATTTCTTGTGCTTTCTCTTGCCGACATATCAAAATCTTGAATGAGATATTTCAAGTCGGAGAATGGATTGGAATCCATTGGTATGTATTTGAATTGTGCTATTGGCACTCGATAAATTCCGTTATTGTATTTGTAGAGATTGTCTCGGTTACTTCCATTCACGCCATAGTCATATTCATATCCGTTAGCTGAGGAAGTTAGTACTACTCGTACTGTTTGATTGAGAATGTCGGAAAGATTAATCTCAATATAGAGAGTGCAGTAATTATCACTTGCTAACGAATCTTGATGAAAGTCATGTACTTTGATTTTTTCCTTAAGCTGTACTTGCCTTCCGTAAACACTAAGCATTCCAGGATTAAGATAAACTACAGGATTAGTTAAATCGAATTCAACTTGGAAAGGTTGAGTATTTCCTGTCTTAATCAATCCAAATGGTGCCTTCTCGCTTGAAGGATCTATCTTATCTTGTGATTCAATCTTTCCGTTTCCTTTACCATTGTAGAAAATAACAGTATCAGGATAGGCGAGAACTTTGACTCCCTTTTGGTTAATGAAATTTACTCCTGTTTGTGGCATTTTAGTATCCTCCAAAAAGATGAACCTTAACTGTCACGTTCTTCAATTTACTATCCGAGCTATATCCAAGAAATCTAAGTTGCTTATTTGGGATATCTATCTTTAATGTTTCTTTGTTATATGAACCATAAACAGGGATTTTTGCTGTAGGATATTTTGTAGGATTATCTTTATGCGTTTGAAGTACAGCACCACTGCCCGAAATTGAATTATCATTTATTGTCACATCATAGATTCCTTCTAAGCGACTCAACGAATTGCTATTTTCAAATGGTATCCACTTAGTTGAATATGTAGTACTGCCGTTTGAGTCGTTTGATTCTATTATTTCTGGAGAATAATTTCTTATAAGAACTGCTTCTTGAAGCAAATAGACTCCTCTTCCAGGTAAATAAAGATTTTCATTTACTCTATTTTTGTCACCGCCTTCAAATCCTCTTGCTTCAGCGCATACTTCAGCCTCGGTCGCATACTTAACACCTACAACCTTGCCGTTTTGTTCTTTAAATACATCACTAAATCTAACCCCAGCTATTCTTCCACCTCCAAGAAGATTAGTAGCATTCTGAGCTATTCCAGGCTCTAGAGTTGGAATCACTTTATTGACATTTGTCCCATTGACTCTGAATAGGATGATGTCATAAGTGCCTGCGCCATTAAGGCAGTCAGTCTTCTCAGAGCTATCAGCCGTGGCATAAATTCCAACGTCACTCTTGGCATCGTCTTCATTGATTGTCATCTCTAGCTTTATATAGAATGTTGCATTGTCACCAAAGTTACTGCAATCCACTTCGACCTGTGAGTTCTTGCCTATTTCAATGAGTCTTCCGCCAAACATAATCATGCCAGAACTTATGTAGAACTTTCCATTAGCTAAAGAAGCCTGGCATTCGTTATAGACGCCTTGAAGGATTCCATTTCCGAGCATGGTGTACCACATACAGGCATCATGAAAAGCAGTCACTTGCTCGTTATTAGGAATCTCTGCTGGAGCTTCAATATTGGTATTCTTTTCAGCAATATACCAATTTCTTTTCCCTGTAGCTTCATCAGTCTCTACATAAGGCATATACTTTTCAAAAGGATTGCTATTATTCTTTCTAACAAGTATTAAGTTTTCACTGCTTACCTTTGCTATATCCGCCATACTTTTCTCCTTTCTTTAATCATCCATGAACCAAAAGTCTGATAGTCTTCCAAACGTTAAGGACTTGTTTCCTTTGCTGTCTTCTTTAATAGACATCACTGGAAGTTCCTTAACTGTGTTTTCAGCTCCGTTCTCGTAATCAGCTGGAAGATATTGATTAATAACTCCCATATATCTAAAGTCAACATCTTCTAGAGTTGAGCCAAGTTTAGTGTTTAGATTAATAGTTACCTTGTCTTTGTATCTATTCTCATTTAATTTTTGAATAGCTTCTGCCTTAGCTTCATTAAACGCCACTTGCTCTTGAGTTTTCCCTTGTTCTTGAGCTTCGTCTTCATAATCTGTTGGATCCTTATAAATCGTTACGATTCTTGGAGGATACAAGCGGTCTTTTCTATTCGTACTGTACTCTTTGACTTCGTATCTATTAGTCAAATAATAGGTCTTGCTGTCACTTCCATTGGTTGCTATAGCTCTATTTACAACATTTTGAGTGTTTGACATTCGTACATCATAATCGCTTAGTTTTATATTCTTCTTTTCAGTAATTCTCATTACTTTGAAGACAAGTTTGTATTGGTTTTCGATTGCATCAACCTGGGCTTCAGCAATAACAACAACGTTATATAGGTTACAAGCTGTCTGAATTACCTTCCAAAGTTCTTGAACCTTCTTCTCTCTAGAGATTGCTTCTTCTTTCCAATCATTTGCTGAGAAGACCGTTAAGTCCGATGTATCCACTTCATAGTCAATTCCTAGGTCTAATCCGTCCTCCTCAGTCTTTTCTCTGTCATTGAGAAGATATTTGAATAAGCTCTTGACTGAGTTAATCTTAAATTCGCCATTAGCATTTCTTGCACCTAAATCAAGCATGATAGTTTGATTGAAGAGTTGTCTGCAGTCTATTCCGCTAACGGTTGTTAGCTCATCTTTGGTCACTGGGATACCACAGAACGAAAGATACTGAATCCTACCTGTGTTGTTAAACAAAGCGATATAGCAAGCATTTCTTGAGTTCTCAAAGCCTTTACAGGTGAGCTTAAACTCGTCAAATTCGTAAGCTTTTCTTGTCAACGACCATTCACTTACCACGTGCTGGGTCCAGGCTCCAAGAGGCTTAAACTGCCTATCATAAAGACATGCCCAACTCATGATATGTACCTCACATAATGAACTTCACAGCTCGCTTCCTCATTATCAAGAGAAGCAGTGATCTTGCTTCTTCCAGGATTAGCGAATAAGAAGGAATCTTTTGACTTATCAAGGGCATCGAACATATCCTTTGTTGTTGTAGCTCCCGTATCTAAGTTAGTTTCGGTCATATAAACTCTGTTATTAAAGGCATCAATAATGATTCTTTGATTCTCAGTTATGGAAGTACTGGAAGAGAACTGAACTGATCCATATGTTTCTCCGTTCGTTCCATCATCATTAATCTTAGTAATGTTTACAAATGGAGTAATCATCGGTCCTTTTAAAATAATCTTGATTGGAACTTGCTTCAAATAATCATTTTCTATTAAGTTCGAATCCGAATAAGCACCGCCTCCATAGAAATAAGGATAGACATAATTGTAAATCTTGCCTCTATGAGTGTTGTTAATCATGATTGAGAAAAAGTCTCTTTCATAAAAAGGAGTTAAAGGTTGCATTGTTAGTTCAGCCGATACGTAAAAGTCGTCTCTTCCCTTTAGGTCAACATTGGTTATTGCCAGCTCGACATATCTTCTGATTCCGCCAAGCTCAAAGCTGAAGCGGATATGATACTTCTCAAGATTGTTATAAGTGGAAATCCAAGCCATGAAGTTTTTGTACTTCTGATAGGCATTCTCGCCCTTCCACATTGCCGTGAGCTTTATGTTCTTCTTTTTAAGCGTCTGCTTAAGAACGTAGTCAATCGTATCGCCAGCGACTATCGTGACTTCCTGCTGGAAGCCTAACCCGCTAGGAAAAAGAATGAAATCAGTTTGAGGCATTGTTACTTGTCCGTTAATTGTAACCGCCTCTCTTGTTTCTAGCTCCAAAACATCGAACTTAATAGTGGATACGATGTTATCGCCGATTATATAGTCATATCTTGCCATCCTATCCTCCTATCAGGACTCTCTTCTTTTCAGTGAGGTAGTCCGCCATTTCTTCATAATCAACATCTTTACTGATGTCGTTATTCATTGTTGAATTGTCGTAGTAGTTATTGGTTGTGTTATAGGTGTTTCCTTGGCTACTGGCGTTATTTCCTGTTCCCTTTTGGTTATTCTCCTCAAGGGTGGAGGAATCGTCAACAAAGCCACTTGTATCGATTACAGGGATGTTATTTACCTCAGTATCTGTTCCTACTGTGCTACCGATAGCAATTCCAGCCGCCACCGATCCTGCAAGGGCTAATGCTCCTAATGTCAATGCTGCAAGAGCTATGTTTCCAGTTCCGACATGAAGCGCTGCTAACATAGTTATAAGTCCTGGAAGCAAAGCCATAAGACCTCCAAATACTGCAAAGGCTACAGCACCTCCTGGTCCTAAAGCTGCGAGAGCTTTACCAATAGCAGTGATGATTGGAGCGATTCCTTTAATTAAAGTTACTAACCCCTCAATCATTGGTTTAAAGCTCGACCCTAAATCAGCAACAAGTTTCTTTATAGTTTGACCTAAGTAGTCAAACGTATCTTGCAATTCAGCTCCTTGCTCTACTTGTTCGTTAGTAAGAACTCCTGCATCAGCAAGTTCAGAATTCCACTGCTCAATGGCTGCACTTCCTGTTCCAGCCATTTGAGCCATATAAGTACCGACATTGCTTCCAAACAAAGCTACCGCTATAGATTGTCTTGTAGCTTCATCTCCTACTTTAGAAAGAGCATCGAGATAAACTTGAAGAGCTTCAGTGCTTGTCTTACCTTGAACGTCTTCAAAAGAGAGTCCCAACTGTTCAAGCATTGTGCCAAGTTTTGAAGATTCCTTTTGTGATTGTCCCTGGGCTGAAGTAACAGCTTGTAAGACTTGCTCGTAGGCATCCCCTTCGCCAGTAAGTTTATCCCAAGCATTGCTTTGATATTGCCACTGCTCGGCAGTTCCACCGAACTTATCAACTTTCTTTTGGATTTCATCCGCTTCAATAGCAAAAGCTGTTCCTACACCAACAATTGAGGAGACAATACCTAAAGCGACTTTACTAATGGATGAGAATCCTTTTTTCATCTTATCAAGGTTTACATTACCAAATAGCTTAGTCTGCTTTGTAAGTTCCTTTGTTTGACTAGTAAGTGACTTTACTTGTGATTCAGTCTTGGCAATCTCAGCAGTAAGTCTTTGATATTCAATAGCATTTTCACTTACACCACTATTCTTCATAGCATCTTGCTTTTCTTTTAAAAGCTGGACTTTTTTAGTGCAAGCGTCTATCTGCCTATTAAGTTCATCAATCTTAAAACTCTTTAATAGATTATTCTTAGAATCCGATTTCAAAGCCTTTGAAAGATTTCTAGCCTCTTTTTCAGCCTTGTTAAAGGAGGACTGAGTAGTCTTCAGTTCTGCATTGATTTGCTTTAAATCTCTTACGATTTCTACTGCCATTACTTAACCTCCTTATTCATCATCTCTTCCCACATCTTGTTTATGTCTTCATCTATTCCTTTAAGCATTGTTAAGCACTTATCAATGAAGTGTGAACCACTTACAATCTTTCCACTTTTGGTGGTGTATCCACGATTCAAGGAATTAGCTATAAGCTGGAATGGTCTTCCTTTCTCATCATATCCGTCAAAAGTTATGACATATCCAGTTTTTCCGTCGTTGATTCCTTTTGATTTATATGGCTCGATAATTAATGATCTAACCAATGCTCCAGTATCAACAGGTGTAAGACTTTTTAACTTCTCAAAGAACTTCTCAGAATATTCTTTTAGAATTTTTTCTGTCGATTCAGTTGCTACTTTTGCCATGATCTCATTAGCTTTTGCAAAGTATTCCGTCCATTCTGCCATACTAACCTCCAAACAATTGGTCTAAGTCACCATTTCCATAAGTTCGTCCCTCCTTGATATTGCCTTTCTTTGTCTTCGTCATCGACTCCGCATATTCTGCGTAGCCATTCAGATCTTTAATCGACCACACATCTAGAAATCGGCTGTCAAGTCCAAGGATTCTAAAGGCATAAAGCACTGCATAGGCGGACTTGCCTTTCTTATGCAATCCGCCTCCACTAGTGTTTTTCGAATTTTCTACCCTCGTTTATAAGTCTATTAAGAGCTTTGTAGAAATCGCTTGTAGGCTCTAAGAAATCTGATTGCTCGACTTCGTTAAGGATTTCCTCATAGGACTTCTTTCTTGCTTCCACGTCTCCTGCATATCTGTAAGCAACATAGAGATTTCCAAGAGTAGTAAGTGAATTCTTCTCTTGCAAATCTTTAGCTAAGTCGCCTCCATTTGTAATTTTCGGATAGTAGATGACAATAGCACTTACCGCATTGGTAAGAGTATGTCCTCTATAAGTTTCAGTAATCATTACTTGCCGTCTCCGCTAGAAGCAGTGGTTTCTTTAGCTACGAACAAATCTTCAGCTTGTGGCTCGACTCCTTCTTTAATGTATTTAGGTGAGCCTTCATAAACAATTCCACCAAGAGTCTTCTCTCCATTGACAGTAACAAGTTTTGCATAACCCTCAATGGTGATGGATTTAGGACTATCCTCGTCTTGTCCTTGGTCGAGATTGATAGGCTTAAATTCGCAGTCGTATAGCCATAAACAATAAGCCTTGCCCTTCTCGTTCTTTCCTCTAAAGAAGACACAAACATCGGTTTCATCACCATCGCCAGCACAAAGATTAAGGTCGCCATCTGCATCCTTTTTAAAGCTAGTAAGTAAATCAAGCGCATCGGCATCAATGCCGTAAAAAGTGAAGGAAACATTAGCTCCTTTTATGACTGTATTCTTTTCAACCTTATTATCAGCAGAATAGCTCTTTTCAGAGTATTCAAGCTGAATAGTAACCGAGATATTGTTAATTTCCTGCTCTGAAGCTCCCTTAGCCAAAAATGGAATAGGAGTATTGGAAATTGTTGGTTTTCCAGTTTCTGAATCAAATCCAGTAATTTCAAATAATCTAACCTGTTCAAATGCCATTTTTACATTTCTCCTTTTTATCTGATTCTTTTCTTTAAGTCATAACTTAAGTGAGCAAGCTGATTGTCAGAATCGTAACTATCAGTCTGCTTAACTTCAAGGCGATAGCCTCTCTTTATTGCTTCATCTTCAATCTTAGAAAGCATATCCATGATTTGTGATGAAGTCCTGTCCTTCTTGGTGAAGACATCTATTGCGATTGTTCCCAATTGAGACTCTGGCTTTTCATCGGCTCTTCCTGCTTCTTGTATGTAGTAAACCTCGTAAGTAAGGAATGTGTCACCAATAGGAAGAGTTGTTTCCTTCCTTGCTGGATAGAACAAGATTCCTGTCTTGTCGGCTCCTAATCCATTCTTCAGTCCTGCCGATTCAAGAATGCTCTTAATGTCATCGTAGAGTATCTTCTGGGCTTCTATTACTTTCATAAGCAGTTGCAATCCTCCCTATATTCAATTGAGTCGAAGCAAGGAGGCTCAACGCTTTTTCCAGTAAGTTTCATCTCTGTTCTTCTAAAGTCGAGATTATCGATTCCAGTGACAGCGTAAGTCCAGTCTTTATACTCGACATAAGCGTCCTGTCTCTTCTCAAGGCTTCTTCTGTAGTTGATCGTTATCTCCACTTCATTTGAAGGTTGAGTAGTGTTACTTGAGAGTCTTTCCTTAGCTGATAACGAACGTATGTAGGCTTTTATGTAGCTGTCTTTCTTTTGAAGATAAACCTTTTTAGTAATTGTTTCTCCATTAGGAAGCTGTTCGTCAACACGAATAAAGATTTTTATATTCTTATCTTTGTTCTTTTGCTTATAAGCTTCCATCGTCTTTTACCTCATATAGATTTCCAATAGAATCCACTATCGCTTGAAGCTGAATTATGGATTGCTCCAATCTTCTTTGGATATGGTCATCTCCGCCATACCAAATCTGATAGATATAATCTCTTGCTGCGCCTTTAGCTGTCTTATTGATTTCTTCGTCAACGCTCCAGTCATGACCTGTTTTCTGATATAAGAATTGCGATGCTTCTTTCGACAATTCCTCTAATCTAGAAAGAGGAGAATAATCGTCATCAAGATTGAGCATCGCAACCATCTCCTCGTTGGATAGGATTCCCTTGCTGGGCTTGTAATCTTTAACCATGCTATTCTCCTCTCTTTATTTACTTAGTTTTACCGCCAGTCTAGGCTGCTTTTAAAGAAATGACTTCGAATGCTTTATCTACAACCAAAGAACCGCCAAACCAAGCTTCACCTCTGACAGCGAGTAAACCTTCAGCAAACTTATAATCTTCAGAAACTTCGATTTGATAATCACCAAAGGTATCAAGTTCAAAAGCTGATAAGTAGCCATAAAGCATGTTAGCTAAGCCGTCGACAATTCTGTAGTTAACAATTAAGCCTCTGTCCTTAATGGTGCCTCTTGTGTTGCTGTTATCTGGAGTAATCTCATAGACAGCTTTCTTTTCGTTGGTACCTCTGACATCACCGAAAGCAATAAGCTGTTCTCTAGTTAAGAATAAGGTAGCAATACCGCTATATCTCTTACCAGGCTTATAGCTAAGGACAATTTCACGAAGAGTCTTCTCACCAATAGCAGTTTCCTTAAGAGTCACAGCACTAGCAAGTTTGTTGCCGTCAGTATCAACACAAGTAGGAATCTTACTGATAATGAAATCTTCAGCGGAGGTTCTTAATGCACTTAAGGCGGCACTTCTAACCTCGGATTCATAATCAAGAGGTGTAAGTCTTCTAATAGCTTTAGAAATATAAGTAATAAGGGATTTAGAAACTGGAGCAACCTTAATAATTCCATATTCAGAACCTGTTTCAGCGGGTGCACTTCCTTCTGTATGATCACTAGCTGTAAGACCGCTTTTACGATAGGCATGTGCTACGGTTTCATTACCAGCATAATTTTTGACAATAACGTCATTTAAAATGCCAAGTTCGCCGTCAAGGTTATCGTAAATACCATCAACAGCCGAAGGCTTTGCAATCTTTCCACTGGAAAGTAAGGCTGCCCTTTGTTCTTTAGAACTGATAGCCATTCTATTAGTTTTAACAAGCATTTCAGCTCTCTCGGTCTTAGCTTTATTTTCGGTGCCGAATAAATCAACTTTAGGAGCTTCATTAAAAGCATTTAAAACAGCTTGTCTATCTTGTTCGACCAATCTGATCTTTTCAGCTTTTAAATCTTCAACTTCCTTGTTTCTTTTATCGAGTTCATCGATAGTGAGATCATTCTTCTTTTCAACTTCGCCTTTGATCTCGTTGAGGCGGGTTTCGATTTGAGATAATCTTTCTCTTGTTTCTTTAAACATTTTTCTTTTTTCCTTTCATAAACTTCTATCAATCTTACGAATCAACAACTCCTTCTTCATTTCGACTTTCAAAGCCACCTCTTTTTCTCTTTCAGCCACCGCCTCAGAGGCTCGTCGAGCAGAGATGGAGGTTGTCCCATAGGCAGGGAATTCAACTGCTGATACATCGTATACTTTGTCAATTTTTCTTACGTGATAGCAGCGTTCTTCCTTATCATAGGACTCTTCTTTTATAGTAAAGGCGAAGCTCATCTTATCGAGAAGTCCGCTCTTTACATCTTTGTAGACTTGAACGCATCGGGGATTGCTTTTATCAAGCAAGATAGTGCAATGAACACCATCATCTCTGGTCTCCAAGGAAAGCGTTCCGTTCCTTGTCCTAGCGACCGCATGATTGCCTTCTCCATGATTTACATTGAAGACTACATCAGAGACATCGGCTCCATTAAAGCAATCTTTCTCCATAACCTCGAAGATATCGTTATTGTCCCAGTCTTTTCCTAAGCAAGTCTTCTCATTGAAAACTACCGGATTCCCTTCAAGTACATAGTACTCGTTATCTTCTTTCTTCTGTGTTTCCTCACGGAACTGGATAGAGCCATAGCGAATTTCTCTTTCATTCCTTTGACTCAGATTCATCTTGTTGTTTTCCATTGTCTTCATCTCCTTTGTCTTTATCATCTTCTTTAGGAGGCTTATCCTTGTCTTCTCCTTCGACGCCTTGATAAGCGTCAACTTTATTAGACGCTACATAGTTCAATGATTGAACTTCCTTGTCACCATTATCAAGTCTTGGTAAGTAGAGAAGGTCGCAAACAACATTAGGTCTTATTGTAGGAAGCTTTAAGTAAGCCTCAGCTAGCTTAATTCTTGTCTGCAAGGAAGCAGTCTGAAGAGGACTAGTAAGAACCTCGATTCTATTTCCTACATCAAACTCCCTATCACTAAATAGCTTTAAGGTTAGTTCTTGACTTAATGCTGTAATAAATGGTTCTAGTGCGCCGTCATAAACTGACTGCCAAGAGTTCTCATCATAGCTTGAGTCAAGGAACTTTTCATTGACTCCGAAGAAGTTATAAACTTCTCTTTTCATCTCCTTAATATCATCAGAAGTAGCCCATTTGGACTGGTTATTGACCTGTGTGAGGTTCTCAGCATTCGTTACATAAAGAATTGAATCTGCTTTATTTATTCTATCTTTGAACTGCTCTTGCTTCTTTATAACCTGCTGTTCAGACATGTTAGCTGAAGAAGCAACAATGAAACGAATAAGACTTGAGTTCTGAATAGCCTTGATGATTCCTTCTTCATTGGTAGCAAGAATTTCAAGAATCTTATTCATTGAAGGATCATAGGTGTTGAAGGGATTACTTGTGCTTGGGTGTCTTATCAATGCAATGAAGTTCTCTAGCACATCTTCCCTTACTTCTCCATTAAGGTTAAACCTTATGAAGATGTCGTGACCTTTGATTCTTACATCCTGTACTTCCTTTGAACTAATAGCCCAAAGGTTAGAAACTTTATAGCCGTTCCATTCAATATACGCCAATGCTACTCCGCTGAAGAAAAAGTCATAAGCCATTGAGTACCAGAAGCTATTTGCTGTCTGGACTGGGTTAGGTCTAAATTTAAGTATCTTCTCAAGATATCGGAAAGCAAGACCTTGACTTTTATCATTGAATATGCCTACTTCAATTTTACTTAGGTGCCTTGCTAAGGCGGAAACACAGTTACAATAGGTTGCGTTAAAAGCTGTTTCATAAGAAACGGAGGAAAAACCACTATCCAATGTCAAAAAATTGGCATTACTAGAGGCTTTTTGTTTGATAAAAAGTGATTTCAACTTGTCAAACCAACCCATTTCTAACCTTCTTTCTCGCCCATGTAGGCGTCAACATTTTCGCATAAGGATACGAAGCCATCCAAGATCGTTGAGGGTCCATCTATCTTATTTCCTCGATGTTCTCCTGCTTTTCTAGGCATCAAATTCCCATTTCTGTCGGATACCAGTTCTACATTGGTAAACATCCACTTAGTTACTGGGTTATTTAAATAGCAAAGTTTCTTGTCTTTGAGGAACGCTTCCATTGTTTGCATAGGAACACTAAGTGTTTTAAATCCTTGCGGAGTAGGGATTAGACATGACTTTCTAGACCAACCCATGGATGCTAGCTCCTCTACTAAGTAGTTAGCACTGTAGGAATCGTAATTGATATGTTCATAGAAGTATTCGTGCTTTTGGAACTGCTCCATTACGTAATCCGCCACATCATGATAGTTAATCTGATTCGGTGTTGTGGATATTCTTATGTATCCTTTGTTTATCCAAGCTAGCCATGGAACTCCACTGCTCTTGGCTTCTGGAGAGTCCAGGAACGACTTAGTACACCAGTACATAGTCTTGGCTATTACACAGTTCTTATCTTGGTCGAATAAGAGTGTTGTAAATGCCGTTAAGTCGTTTGTCCTCGATAAGTCAAAGCCGCCAAGAGTTGTCGTTCCGTCAAATTTCTTGAGATATTCCTTAAGCAAGTTCTCCTTATCAACGATTTCATGGTCGTAATTAGCGTAAGCACCATTGTTGATAGTCTCGGCGGTAAGCCAGGAAGTATTGCTGACATTAATTACATTGAAGTCCTTGATGAGAATATCATTTAAGACTGTTATATCGTTCTTTGCCTTATTTACCTTATCTCTAAGGTAATCAATTTTCTTAATCGGTCCTAATCCTGGATTAGACTTATACCATTTGGTCTCATCCCACATTTCTTCCTTGTCATCTAACTCATAGATGATTATTAAAACCTTATCGTCTTCAATTGTGTGGTTTAAGACTTTTGAGTAATACTCGTACTTGTTGTCAAATAGCGCTCCTCTAACAAATCCCGCAGTTCCGATGATGTTAGTCAGTGGCTGTCTTGTGTTAGCCGTGGCATCCTTAAGAATGTTATAGACCTCATCGGGCAAAGCATGAGCCTCATCGATGATATTGCAAGAAGAGTTGAAACCATCTTGGCTTTTAGTGTTCTTCGACAATGCATAGAAGTGAGAATTGTTCTTAGGATAGTAAATATCGCATCGGGGATTGACTCTTCTTTTAAGCTCGGCGCTGAGTGCTGGAGACTTCTCTCTTACAAGGTCGGCGCTGTCCCATAGTCTTCTTGCTTGGGCATAAGTTGAAGCGGCAACGTAGACTTCAGCTCCTGGCTCTTCAAAAAGTGCCCACAAAGCGAAAGGAACTTGAAGGGTGGTCTTTCCGTTCTTACGACCGATTTCAATCCACACCTCGGTGAATCTTCTCATCTTGGTGTCTCTTCTCTTAATACCGTAAATTGCTTGAATAATTGCCTTTTGAAAAAGCTGGAGAACAAGAGGAAGGTCAGCCCATTCGCCTTTGGATTGTCTTATAAATCCAAGGAACTTTCCTTCGTGTCTTTCAAGGTATTTAACCTTTGAAAAATTACTAACTCCTGCTTCTTTTGGCACTTGTTCCATCCATTTCTCGAATGTATCAAGGTCGGGAATGTCTCCTTGTATGAAACGAATAACATAATTTCCTGCATTTTCATCAAAGTAGAATTTATCACTCTTGCCTTGGATTATCGGCTCCAAGTCTTCAAAGAAGCACTGTCCTAATTTCTTGCAGCAGTGAGTTTCTTTGTGTTCTCTTAAGAAGTCAATGTACTGCTGAAGATAGCTAGCCATTATTTCCTCCCAACTGGCTGAAGAAGGCACCTAATGAATCGACCTTACTATCTTCTGTCTTCTCTTGGCTATTCTTGTTCATAAACTTAGCTCTTCCAGTAGGAGTGAGAAGAAGGTCGGGTGCAAGCTTAGCCATTATAGAAGTTTCATCCTGCATAACTTTAAGACATCGTCTAACAAGTTTATCAGTGTCCTCATCAGAGACAGCGATAGTCTTCTTAAGCGTATCTTGCCACGTCTCTTGCGCTTTTTGATATCGTTCATAAGATTGGACATAAAGTACTAGCTGAGTAAGGTCAAGGATATTAACCTCTATCTTCATCTTTTGATAGGAAGCTATAAGCTCATTCCATTTGGCTTTTGCTACCTCACCCAAGTAATCGGGAGGTTTAAGAGTATTTCCAGTCGTAAGAAACGCATCCAAGTCTCTTTTATCCGAAAGTTTTTGAACTTGAGTCAGTGACTTTGGCTTTCTTCCTGCTCCTGGACGATAGCCGCCATGTTTTCCTTTAGGAATCTCTTTAGGTTTCTTTGTCTCTTCTGCCATAGTTATTCCTCGTTAGCAAAATGTCCGAATTTCGCCCACTCCTCATATCTAGGCTCTAATAAATGAAGATCTCGTATGATTCTTGTTGGCTTGCATTCTTCAATCATATTCGTTGAAACAGGGAGATTGCCTTTATCACTATCTATATAAATAGCCAACGGTTTTTCTAATCCTATTGCATAAGAAAGCTGAAGCTCACACCAAGTCAACTGCTTCTCTTTAAGTATTCTCTTAGCTAATTCCCTAGCTTTGTGAGCTCCGCTTATATCAACTTTTGTAGGATCCTTGCCATTCATACAGCCACCACCAACATTGGCAAAAGACTGATAAGCATCAACAACTATCTTTCTTCCGGTAAGTCCGCTGTCAGCATAAGGACCTCCTGTTAAAAATTTACCAGTGGGATTTATCAAAAAGCTTTGAATATGTATTCCATATTCTCTACAGATATTCATTGCAATAGCCTTAATTTCAGCATCTGTTACAAATCGGTTCTTTTCGTTGTTTTGATAAGAAATAGTAAAATCTTTGATATCTTTCAATTTGAAGTTTTGGTCATAATAACCTGTAATTTGTGCTTTTCCATCAGGATAAAAGACATTGGGATTAATATGGACTAACTTGTCGTATTCTTTAGCAAATTTAATAAGAATAACTTGGGCTAAGGGAAGTAATTCTTTAGTATCATTGCAAGCATATCCAAACATCATCCCTTGATCTCCTGCACCTAAATGGTCAACTCCAATAGCTATGTCTCTTGACTGTTCGGAAATATTCTCAACCACCTGGAGTTCTTCTTTATATCCAATGTCTTTCAATACTCTTCTTGCTATTTCAGCTCTATCGATCTTGTCGTTGGTAGTTATTTCTCCGAAGATATAAATCCGATTATTTTTAAGAGCGCATTCAATGCCTGCTCTTGTGTATTTATCTTGCTTCAAACATTCGTCCAAAATAGCTCCACTTATCTGGTCGCATATCTTATCTGGATGACCTCTGAATACTATTTCATTGCTATATAACTTCATTCTTACTGTCCTTTCTTATCTTCCTGTGTCTATCTTCCAAAGGAGAATCTCGCGCAATACAACAAGACTCCCCCATGGAAGACAGCTACCCATATGGGCAAAGGTAGCTGTCCCCACTTTACTGAATGGAGGACTGACACAATGTCAATTAGTGTCCTTTTAGAGTTTTGGGCTCCTTAAGGACATGGCTGAAGATGATGGATTCGAACCACCGCCTCTCGGTTTCAGAGACCGATGCCTTACCACTTGGCTAATCCTCAATGTGGCGCAGGTATTTATTTAAAGTCGTATCACTGCGGTATAAACGATTTCCTACCTAGGTTCAGTACTCTCGTTTCCTTGGGCTATTTGCCATAAGTACCTTGAAGGAATACCTGTTGTTCTAGATCTCATCAGTTTCCTTCTATCCTTCCTATGGCTGTCCGACGACTGTAATTTTTTTACGCCTCTACTTAGGAACGAACGGATACATCCATTGGATCCCTTGAGGTGCATTGCTTCCTTGTATCACCACCCACACAAATCCGCATAAATACAGGATTGCACAAATGAATATGAGACTTACTATTGCTTTGACTATAAACCACCAGTTCACTTGATTTTTGCCTCCTCTTGATTTCTCGCTTGATTTCGTTTGATTGTTCTTATCTTCATCGTTCACTCGACTTCTCCTTCCTTATTTAGCTAGAAGCTATAAGCTTCCAAGAGGTCGGCTGTCCTTGGCTGACCTTTTATAAAAATCCTTCAAAAATCGCCTCGTGTGTAAAATTGAACTTCCCGCCCGCTGATTTACAGCCCTCAAAACTTGATTTCAAGGTGGGGGGATAGCTAATCAAGAGGACTCTTTTTGTCCTTCACGATGACATTTCCGTCACTATCGAACTCAACATCAAGATGTTTGATCTCTTGTCCTTCTTTGTTCATCCGACTGTGGATTGTGTTATGACAATCAAGGCATAGAAGCATTAAATTTGACCAATCTAAGCTTATTTTTGGATTGTCAACATTCAGTTCATTAAGTGGTTTCTTATGATGTACTAACCACCCAGGACCTCCGCACATCTCACATGTGTTGTTCTTATAGTTCCTAAAGGCACTCTGGCATCTCCTCCATTCTTTGGAATGGTAGAAGGCTTCTACCCTTGGACCATGCTTTGAAGGCATCTATTGTTCTCCTTTAAGTGCAGGAGAGATTGAAAGGACAAGCCCCTGCACGCACAACCATAATAACTTAATATTGTCAATAGCCTTATCATCGTTATACGCCACTTCTTGAAAAACTGGCTTGAAATCAAGTTTTTAATCTTGATTATTCCCGTTTTCATCGGATAGTCATTTTGCAGATAATTTAGCCTTTATGTAGGATAGTAAGTTCTCCTGGACCTTTCCTTTGCCTTGAAGCCTTGATAGAACATCCTCGTCTACAGTTCCTTTGGCTATTAAATGATTGATGACAACTGCCTTCTTTTGTCCTTGTCTATAGAGTCTTTTATTAGCTTGCTGATAGTATTCAAGATTCCAAGTCAATGAGAACCATACGATTATATTTCCTCCTGCTTGAAGGTTGAGTCCATGTCCTGCACTTGCTGGATTGATTACTAGAAGTCTTATCTTACCTTCGTTCCAATCTTTCTGATCTTTTTCAGTGTTAAGTTCACGAGGTTCTAATTCTTTAAACGCCTCCATTATTCTCTCTTTCTCATTTTTGAAATTGTAGAACACTAGAATTGGCTTCCCTTCATTGTCTTCAATGATTTCTTTTAACGCCTCTATCTTTGCTGAATGAATGAATTTGTAGTCGCCCTTCTCATCATAGATTGCTCCGCTCGCTAGTTGAATCAGCTTGTTCATGACTACCGCTGCATTGGCTGCTGTAATCTCTTCTCCATCAAGTTCTATCAACATGTCTTTCTCCATGGTCTTGTATAACCTAAGTTCAGATTCTCCAAGTTGAATAGGAATGTTATTTGCTATCTTTTCTGGAAGAGTTAAGTAATCCTTGCTATTCATCGACACACAGATGTCCTTGATAGAATCGTTGATTTCCATTTCAGCTCCTGTTCTTAATTTGTATTGATGGAATCTTAAGTTTTGAAGATAGAAGTATCTATTCCTGTATTCAGTTAAGGTCAATCCAAGTCTTTGTCCTTTGTCTAGCAAGTAAATTTGTGACCATAGATCCATATATCCATTTGGAGTTGGTGTACCAGTTAGGATAACTACCCTTTTTGCAATGTTGGTGAAGGCTTTGCAAGCTTTCCACCTTGCTGTTGAACGGTTCTTGAAGCTGGAGGACTCATCAATCACTATCATGTCAAACGGAGGTTTCTTTTTGGTGTTGATGTAATAGTCGTATAACCATTTAATGTTTTCACGATTGATAGTCACAATATCAGCTTTTGAATTGATTGCTTCTATTCTCTCTTGAGATGTTCCAATCGCTTCTTCAATCGTTAGATATTTGAAGTCTTCCCACTTGCTAACTTCATCCTTCCAAGTCATCCTAGCTACTCTTAATGGTGCTATCACTAAGACTTTCCTTATCTCAAGATAATCGTTCATAAGGATGTCTATTGCCTTTAAGGTTATCGATGTTTTTCCTAAGCCCATATCAAGAAAGAGCCCACATCTTGAATGACTTACAAGGTAATCAACACAGAAGTTCTGATATGGATGGAATTTCTCATTCGTAGTCATCTTCATCAGTAATCTTTTTCGAGTTCATAGTCTCCTCCTTCTCCTTTAGCTTCCATTAGGATGTTGATTAATCTCTCAAGGAATTCCTTTCCGTTGATTTCATCTCCTGTTTTAAGGTTTACCCAGTTAGGGAATTCACCTCTCTTCTTGGTCTTGTATAAAGCCATGCAGATGACCTCCAGTTCATGAGCGGTCAATTCAATTTTTATCTTGTTACTGTCCATTTTTTAAAGTCCCTTTTTTTTTTTTTTTTATTTGTTGTATTCCAGTCCATCATCGCTACACTTCACAACTATTTGCTTAGAAGTCTCTTTGATTACTTCTCCTTCAAGGAATAATTCTTTCTTTTCCTTGTCTTTCCATCCCATATAAGTAAGTTCTACAAATGTCATTTTCATGCCCATAGCTCCGATATTATTTTGTATTCACCTTTCAAGTATTTTGTTCGTTCTCCTACGAAGTCAATGATGATGTAGTCTGGAGTCATTTCAACAACCTGTCCAAAACAGCTTCCGATTATTTCCTTGCCATGAAGGTCTTTTCTTTTGCAGGCTATGCAAATGTAATGCCTGAGACTTGGATCTTGACGTTCATCTATTTTTAAGAGCCTTAAGAACTTATCAAGTTCCTCTTCATTGTGGATGATGAATGACTTGCAACCATGTTTGGTCAATTTATCTTTCCAATAGTTTTGCTTTGCTGCTGTTCTTGATTGTGATGGTCTTTTCATTTCAACGAAGTAGATGTTTCCGTGAGTTCCGATTACCAGTCTATCTGGAACACCTGTGTTTCCTGGCGATTCAAATTTAAGGCATAATCCACCTAAGCTTTTTACGATGTCAGTCATCTTACTTTCAAATTCTTTTTCTAGCATTTAGTTTTTTTCTCCTTTTGAATGCATAGCCGTTTTCTACTCTACGTAGATATGAAGCATCGGTGGATGCTGCCGTATCTCCTGTTGAATAGTAGACGAAGTAATGATTTGGAACATTTGGATTCCTTCTCTTAACTTCTCCTATCTCAATCCTATTTCCGTCATAGCAATCGCATATGACAATCTCTCCGGGTTTAAATTCTTCAGACATTTCATTTATCTCCTTTCTTGAAACTTCCCTCGACTTCCTTGGCTTCCGTTTCTAATCTTCAAGGCAACAAGTTACACGCGCACGTATACATATGTGTCTGTACAGGCATTTCTACGTATACGTATTACCTAATTTCATATGAAGTTATAGAAATCTTGTTAACTTGTTTACTTTTGGCTAAAAGTTCCCAATTTATCGAATGTTTTTAGGTTAACAAGCCCTGTTTATTCTTGTTTACCTTGTTAACCTTTAGAAATTAACAAGTTTTTCCTGTTTACCATGCTTGTTTACCCTACTTGTTTACCTTCTTATATCTTCTTTGCATACCGTAAGGCTTTATTTTTGAAAGCTTTTCTTCGTATTCCCATCCGTCAAGCTGTCTTAATATTTGACCAATCTTATAAGATTCCTTGCTAGGCATTTTTCCAAACTCCTGTCCTTTACACTCGCACCAAACCTCGTAAGGACACACACGGTCACGGAGGATCATGTCGTTGTCATCTCCTGTATGTTCCTTCTTCAATTCGTCTTTAAACTCGTTAGTAGCTCTAAGATACTTCTGTCTTTCCTCGATACTCATGTCGAAGTAAAAACGTGGTAAAGGTGTATCAAGCCAGTCTTCTATGATTCCCATATCATCGTCACGATAAGAAACAGCTTCCTGTTGCTTAATTGCTTCTGACATGATTGATTCGGGTATATCCATAATCTTTTCGCCGTTGAGGTAATAGTCATAAGCTTCCGCCCATATCTGATGTATCTCGTGGTTTGACATCTCCCAAGGATGCATTAAAGGCTCGCTGTTGCATTGAATTGGCATGAATCGTCTATTACCTGTGGCATCGTTCAAAAAGTCGTTGTCGTTGGTTGTACCGATGAAGATACAGGTTCTTCTTGAGGTGGTGATGTTTCGGTCGTAAGCCTTCCGGTAGGTGTCTTCCGTTTTAGTTATATAAGCCTTAATAGTTTCTCGGTCATCTTTCTTAAGACAGGTTAGCTCAGCCATCTCAACGAGCCATCTTCCTCTTACTGCATCAAAGGAATCTTTTTGTAATTTAAGGTCAGGCATATTGCCTTGAAACCATTTGTCTCCTAGCTTTTGGATTATGAGTGACTTACCCAATCCTTGCTTACCGACAAGGATTGGCATGTAGTCGAACTTCGTTCCAGGCTCGAAGACTCTTGCTACTGCTGCAACCAGAGTCTTTCTAGTTATCGTTCTCACATATTCCGTATCTTCGGCACCAAGGTAATCAATGAAGAGAGTATCGACCCTCTCGACTCCATCCCACTTCTCTTTGGTTATGAAGTCTTTAACTGGGTTAAACTTATTGTCTGCTGCAATGCTGTTTAGTCCGTCAATGATCTTCTGCCTTGCCTCTAACTTGTAAGTATTCTCTAAATAGATTCTTAATTGTGAATCGTCTGTATCGTTCCAACCATCATCTACGGTATCTCTAGTCCATGGAGCCTTTCTAAGAAGTGTGTTCTTTCCGTCAAAGAGGTTCTTACCGACTAAACCTTTAAGCTTAGGATCGTTTGATAGGATGAGAAGAATGTTCTCGCTAGAGGGCTCAGTGACATACTGTTTGCCCTTCTTAACGAAGGTTAGCTTGTCTGTCCAATTAGTGTCCAATCTTGTCGCATCTTGTCCAATCTTAGAATTGGACACCTTTTTGTTGATTAGTCCGACTTCAGTCCGAGATTGGTCCAATTGACTTTCATCTGAAACATCGTCAGTACATCCCAAAACGTTTCCGTTTGAAGCAACTTCTTCCTGTCCAATACCCAGTTCTTCCATGGCTCTATGGTGTAGCTCTTCTTTCACTGGTTCCAAATCTTCGCACCAACTGACCATAGCCTTGTAGCTAGGATATTTATTGATAGGAGTATCTGGTTTAATCTTGTCGTCTAATTGAGAGAACTTATGTATTCTTACTAGGTCAAAGGCATTGATTGATGTTCCAACGTTAGCTGGATCAGTGGCGTCTTCACACTTAACTGTCAGTGAATCGTTATATATTCGTAGTCCGTTTGAAGAGCTTCCTGGAATATAGGTGTATCTACCATTAACTCCAGGTTTATAAATATCTGGTAGGAATTCGTCTATTGCTTCTTTCGGGCTGTAGACCATGCAAAAGGCCCCAACGGCGCCATCTTTCTTCCTTGGGTCTGTTAGTACTCCAGTTCCTTTCTTTGTCGAAACAGGGTCGTCCTTGGCTCGTTTCCAAGTGGTCACGTCTTTATAATCCGGAAATCTTTTTAAGTATTCATCCGGATTTACAAAATCCCCTTTTATCTCCTCAAAGTAAGGCTTAATGTCTTTTGGAGAAGAAGGGAAATACATCATTCGATTGACTTGGAATGTTGTCGGGTCGAAAGTATCTATTCCGCAAAGCTCATCAGCTATCTCTCTTGCTAAGAACTCATATTCAGTTGGATTAACATCTCTTGTGAGTGGAATAATCACTCGGCATCTAGGTGTCTCTTCAGTGTATTTATGAGTTCCGTATAAGACGGTTTCAAAGGTCGTGAAAGAACGGATATCTTCTAGGATTTGTTGACTGGCTTTGTCATCGATGTCTAAGGTTATAAAAGACTTTCTTATTACATCATTGATTTTCCTACTGCCGTTTTTAAGATAACCACTGACAAAACCACCTACGTCTTTTATTTCACCTTGTTTGTCTTTGGTCATCTTCATGTATTCGGCATGAGTTTCTGATGTCACTTTGTTAGTCTTAAGCATTAGGACGAATTCAGCCCATGTCATCTTTCTATTTGTGTATTTCGAATCCGTTCTTTTACCGCATAAAGCTACTTCAATTTCTCTATTCATGATCAACTGCCTTTCTAGTAGGCAAATCTTTTGAAGCATTGCTGACTCTTCTTAGTTGAAGTGTAAGACCATCGAGTGAAGCATAAGCCTCAATAGTTGTTGGTCCTTTTTCTATTCCAAGGAATTCCGCCACTTCTTTTGTAAGCCATAGTCTTCCTTTATCATCGATTCTTAATAGCATTGCAATCTTCCTCCGTTTCTATCTTCTCTACTTGGTCTTCAATGCAGGAGCTTTGTGTCTTTCCTGTTAGGTAGGAAGTTAGTGTCTTCCTATCCACATAAAGTGTTTTCGCTGCACTGGTCGCATTATTGAATTTCTCCACTTTCCCATTCTTAAAATGGAGAATTATTTTCTTTCCGTGTCTGAACTTTTTTGCTTCTTCTTCGGTATAAAGAACAAGATTGTTAATGGAGCAATCAAGCGGATTTCCGTTCTTGTGCTGCACTTGAGTCGAGTAGTTAACTCTGTATCTTGTGAACGTTTCAATAACAGCAATCTTGATGATTATCTCCTTATGGAATCTTTCGTTCCTTATATCAAAGCACGCTATCGGCTCTGAACCGCTCTTCAGCCTTAATTGCTTCGGAACAGCTGTCTTAATAGCCTCAGCTCTTGCCTTCTCGTCAAGACCGATTGGTAATCCGAATACTTGTCCTCGATCGCTGAGATAGTAATCTGTGCTGTTATTAGAACCGATTAGCGTGTAAAGAGTTCTTGACTTAAGGCAGAACTTTATCATCGTTTATTCCTTCTCTACTTTAGATAAGTCAGCGATGGCTTGATTGATTTGATCGTAAGTATCCTTGACATCGAGTAAGGATGTAGCAAGTGTTTTTAAGTCACTTGCGTTTCCTTTGATAAGGAGCTTAGCCTTTAAGTGGCTGAACTCCTTTTCTCTCTTTGGAAGAGCCTCGTTTGTTAAGATATCAATTGTCTTCTTATAATTTTTAGTCATTTTAATTTGTCCTTTCTTTAGTCTTTTAAGTAGAAGTTACAGCAGTATCCTGCTGCTCTTAATGGAATCTTCGTATCGTATCTTCCAGCACTATCCGCCATTACTTTTTCTATGTGTTCCAAGATTGCTTTGTCATCCGGGTAAGTCTTGTAGTCGCAATTGACTATTACTTCATCATGGACATGGAATCTTGGATATAAGTTTTCTTTGGCAAGTCCTAGCATGGCATCTCTTAAGCAGTCTCTTGCTATGGCTTGAACAATGTTTTCAAATAGCTTTCCGCCATAAGTGTCTATCTTCATCCATTTGGCTTGAGTTCCTTCTCCGTAGTAGATTATTTTTGATTTGAACTTATCGGATGGATCACCTTCGATTGCAATGTCTTGATAAGCAAGAGAGCGACCACTCGGCAGTTTTATGAAGAGGATTTTTCCTCTCATCTGAACTTCTAATCCATGAGGTAAAGGATGTTTGCTTCCTGGATAGTTGATGGCATCTCTTACTGCATTATCCAAGAGTGACCAGAATCTCACGATTCCTTGATTGGCGTCTCGCCATATAGTGACTAGACGCTTTATCTGCTCATCGCTCCAACCATACTTATCGGCTCCGAATCTCTTGTAAGCTTCAACACCGCCTTGGTATTGCCCAGCTAGTTCAGCAACCTTGCCTTTGGCTCTTTCGGGTGAATCATGGCTTATCTTTTCGATTGGGATATTGAACATCTTTGAAGCTGTTGCTTCGTAGATTCCCTTACCTTCTTCGAATGCTTTAAGCTTCCATTTCTCATCAGCAAGCCAAGCTGCGACTCTTGATTCGATGGCGTTGTAATCGGCAACTACGAATCTTGAGTCTTTCCTTGGAATCATTGCTGTTCTTATAAGCTCAGACATTATCTGCATGGTGTTTGGATATAGAATTTCGATGGATTCAAAGTCATTGTCTAGTACATACTGTCTTACTTCCTTGAGGAACTTTATGGTGTTTCTTGGGAGGTTTTGAGTCTGTATCAGTCTTCCTGCCCATCTCCAAGTCCTGGAGGCTCCGCAGTATTGAAGAGTTCCATGGCATTTCCAAAGGTCTTCCTGTGGATCATAGATTGATGAATTAATCATCGTTGAATACTTATTGACGGATGTTTTCTTTGTTGATTGCATGATGGTAAGCACTTCTGCCACTTCTTCGTCATCAGTATTTTGAAGTAGATTAGCTACTGTCTCTTTCCCTATGGTCTTAGTATGAATACCTTTGGAATTAAGCCAGCCAATCATTTGCTGAGTTGAGTTAGGATTTTCGAGCTTGGTTATTTCTTTTAGTCTTTCATCGAAGTGAACGCTTTGCTTGTCTAAGTAGTTTTGAATGTTAGTGCATAGCTTAACGTCCACGCCGACTCCAAGGTCGTTAATTTTGGCATCTAGGCAGTACATCTCGTACTCATCTTCAGTTAGGTCAAGAAGTGCTGTTTCTCGCTTGAATATCTCCCTTTCGGCTACTACATCATTGATGTTATAGCTAATGTATAACTTCCACTTGTCTTCATCATTAACTGGAAGATTTCTCTTCCTGTAGTTGTTAGTTCTTTTAGGTTCTTGCGGAACTGCGAAGAAACTAATCAGCTTAGTTCCTATCACTGCTTTCTTCTTGTCTTCTTCTGGTAGACCCAATGCATTTCCTACATCTTTTAAGGACTTAGGAAGTCCGAGCATAGAAGCCATGACCATCGTGCAGAACCATCCATGTGCGTCTAAGTACTTGCCCTTACCTAGGATTAATCTTGAGAAGCATACTCTTTCAAACGTGGCATTATGAGCCACCTTCAAGACAGTGGGATCTCTGATGTCATGAATGAATTCATCGGGAATCTTCTGCCCTGAGGCGACATCGATAACTTTTACTGGATCGTCATCGTCATCGTATGCATAGCCGACGAGCATTATTTCAAAGTCGTCGGCATCTGCATATTTAAAGGCTCCGTATTTGATATCGTTTGAAGAATAGGTTTCTAAGTCTATATGGAGTATTCTGCGATACTTCTCTTTAAAGGAGATCATCGTCAGAAGCGTCTACTGCACTGTCATCGGGCAAGGATGCTTCAGCTTGCGCTTCTTTGATATCGTCTGCAAACTCGAAAGCTGCTGTTGTTTTACCACTAAGTGGTTCTCCTTTTTCATAAGTTAAGACTGCACCTAAGCAACAACCTGTTCCCATGTTTCCTCTATTTTCATATCCAAAGAACTTGACCGAAATAGTCACATAGCATCCGCTATAAATTTTGGAACCGGCATCGAGAGTATCTTTAGTGATTGGCTTTTCTCTAACATCGCAGATTTGCTGCCCGTTGTCATTCCAATTTTTATTTGCCCAGGGAGAGATGAAGTAAGAATTCTTATAGACTTCATCTTCCGGTCTTTCAACATCTCCATCTTTTAAAGCAGAATGCCATTTGCCATTAGCTTTTGCAGTCTTTAAGTCTTTTCCAGATAAGGTTCCTTTAGGTTCTTGGGCTCCCTTTATTGCTTCACTGATTGCAAATTTAATAGCTTCGATATTCTTAGTATCGTTCTTAGGAATGATTACATCTGTTCTGTATCTAGGCTCTTCTTTATCAAAAGAGGAAGGCTCTAATAGATTGCAGTACGAGAGTCGAACATTTCTTAATATTGCTTTTGCGTTATCTTTCTTTGCCATATTTTTCTTTTCCTTTCATTAAATTAAATCGTCATTGTCATCAGCTTTATTTGCTGATTTGAGTTCATCTTTGAATTCTTCGGCTGCTGACACAGCGTTGAATTCGGGTCTCTTATCGGAGTCGGGAACTAAGGTGAGTTTTCCTTGAGGTTTCTCGATTAGATCCTCATACTCTGGATAAGTTCTTTTAACTATCTTCTTAAAGTCACTTACGGAAATAAGTTCGGCTGGCTTATAGAAGATGGCTTTGCCATAGCCATTTGCCTCAAGTCTCTTAATAAGGGCGTTCTCATCCTTGTAGTGAGCGATTGAACGACCTTCAACGAGCTTGTAGCCTTGGAACTTAGTTCCTTGTTTTGCCTTTTCTAAGGCGTAGTCTTCGACTTTCTTGATCCAGGCTTTTACGTCAGCTAGCTCTGGAAGAAGCTTCTCGATTTCCTTATCGCTAAGAAGTTCGGGATTTTTCAATTCTTGTTGCACTGTTTATTTCCTCCTATTTCAAGAATCATTCGTATCGTCTCTAATGGCTTCTTAGCTCTTTCTTTGCAGACTGCGTTGACCTTGCAGAACTGGCACCAAGGTCCAGCTTTGAGCGGTCCTTTGCAGGAGTAGGCAAGAGTAGAAGCCTTCTTAGTAAACTCTCCAAATTGCATCAGCTCTTCTATTGGAATCTCTTCAGTCGATATGTGATCTAACCTAGGTTGGAAGATGTTCATCTCAATGGTTTTAAAGTCCCATAAGTCGAATCTGTTTAAGGCTCCTAAGGCATACAGTCTTAACTGGGTATTTCCTTTAGCCTCAACTTTGACTCCTTTTCCGTATTTGAAGTCGATTACAACCAGTTTGTCTTTCTTGACCATTAAGCAGTCGCATGTTCCAAATCCCTCTTTTACCCAGGGAGAGAAGTCGACTCTCTGTTCTACTTCGACCAGTGGGAAGTCTTCCCAGTCGTCGATGTATTTATCCCATATAAATTCGAGATAGCTTTTTCCGCATATTTCCATCTCTTTGTTATCTGGAATAACTTCCTTAAGATTTACTTCCTTGTTAACATCCTTTCTTACGAGATACTCACAATAGGCGTGCGCCCTCGTTCCTTCTTCAGCAAAGGATGTTTCTACATCCGGAAGGTCTTTAGTTAGACCATAGCTTCCTGGGCAGTTGATCCACATTGAAGAGCCCGATGCACTGAGTTTGGCATGTGCTCTAGGTGGCATATCTACTCCTTGGTAAGAGCTTTGACTTTATCGATGAATAGCTGTCTCTTCTCTTCGGGAATAGCTGTTATCTTTTCAGCGCCTAATTCGTTAAGGATTGCTTTGATTTGTGCTTTGGTGACTCCTGCGTGTGTTGCATCAATGTAAGCTAATCGGCAATCATCTGTCGAAGGTGCGGCGGCTTTAATCTCCTTAACGAACTTCTCAGCGTTGGTTTCCTTTTTAGGCTCTTCTTTGATAGGAGCATTAGTTACTTCAACTGCTTCTCTTGTTTCGACCTTAGGTTGCATAATGGTTGTTCTAGAAACATTTTCGGCATAGAAGTTTTTGGCTAATTCCTTCACTTGCTTTACAAGCTCTGGAATCGTTTCAGCTTGGATTTCTAATTTGATCATTTGTTTTCTCCTTTGTTATGTCTTTGATTAGCACTAGCCAGTAGTTACCTGTATCTGGATTTACTTGTCTCTCGAACTTTCTTCCCTTTTGGTCCTCATAGAAGTTTTCATCAAGCTTTTTTAAGGACTTTAGATATGGGTCTATGACTATGTCGATGAACGGATTGTCAATTAAAGAGGTCATTATTGCTCTCCATGATTTGCAAAAAAATTTGCAATCGGAATCCCGGACAATTCTTGAGCTCTTAAAACGTGCTTTAAAGTGAATTGTCTAGACTTGGTACATTTGATGTTGTAGTAGCTGTGAATTCCTAATCCCAATCTTTTGGCAAATGCTTCTGTAGTTAATCCGGTTATTTCTTGTGCTTCATCAAAGGTTTTCTTATTTACTTGTAACATTCTAATTTCTTCCTTTCTCCTTTCAATCTTTCGAGGAGTTTTCATCGTCTTAGGTATATTTGCTTTCTTCCACAGCTTATTCATTTTTTATCCTTCTCTCCTATGATTTCTTTTATGTGAGGGAAGATTATCTTTGTGAGGAGCTTCGTAGCTAATACAAGAGTAAAGTAAACATCATTTCCTATTCTTCCCTCAAATCCTTGCATGAACTTCTCGATGAGATACTGGTCGTTTTTCTCGTTGAAGATTTCACATAGCTTTCTAATGTTTTTCCTATCACTCCACTGATAAGAGGTATTAATCTCATGGGTGATTGTCACTCTTCCTTCCGTAGCATCGACATAGAAGGTAAACCAGAAGTTGTTATTCGTAACAATGAATCTTGATAAGAAGAATAATTGTTCTTTATCATAGATTGAGGCTCTATGAATAGCGAATCCATCTACTAAGCTATTAAGGAGTTTCTCCTTGCTGGCTGTTAATCTCTTTGGCATGGTAATCTAAGAGCCTTTCTATTCTCTTTTAATTCTTTCTTTACATCATCTAGCATTCGGTCATAATCAACGTGGAGACTATCATCCAATAGCCATCTAGGAATTATCATGAAGTCCATTCGACGCTCTTTTTTTAGTCCGTGCATACGCTCAAGAATCTCCCCTAAGTATTCAGTGAAACATCTTTCCTCGTAATCCATTGTCATGAGATCGAATACATGCTCGGCACCCATGAAGAATTGCCAATCATCTTCTCTGCAAGCAATCATATAGCTAGGGTAGCAGACAAACGGCGGCACTATGTCGACGTCTAGTGCTACTTCATCGCCACCAAAACATGCTTCAATGTTTTGCCTTGTAAACTTCTTAATCTCTGGGATTGATAGAACGGGCCTAAGGATATCTTCATCGCTTTCATAATAGAGTGGTAAAGAATTAACTAGAGCATGGTGCTCTCTCATAAGCCATCTAATGGGTAAGACTAGTTTAAAGTTGCAAGCTTTGCATACCACTCCGTGAACTAACGGCTCTCCATTGCTTGGGTAATCTTTAAGTGGCTCTTTACAGATATGACAGTAATCATCTTTTCTTAGGTTATTCATTAGCTTTCTTCTCCTTTATTTCAGCTACTTGCTTCTTTTAAAGAAAGTAGCATTGAAGAGATTCGTATCTACATGGCTTCATTTTTAGTGCCTTACAGAACTCGAAGTACTCATTGAAGCTAATCATCTTTTTTGCCCTCCTTTTCTTTGTCGTTTATGAGCTCCTCAAGGTCACAGCTAATATCGGAGAGGTTAGAAGCGGCATCAGCCACTTCTGCACTTAAGTCGGCACACCAGTCGTCGTAGTCATCGTCTTTGGTCTCTCTTCCTTCGTTATCGAGATCATCTTCCAATTCCTCAAGTTGCATTTGATAATCAAAGAGTTTCTCTTGAATATGCTTGAGTCGGTTGAGATAGCCTTTCTTTTGTTGATTAATGTAGTCTTTCATTTTGTATTGTGCCCTTTCTAGATAGCAGCTCTGCTCTCTAGTTATTACAAGTATATTGGAGAGCAGTTCTGATGTCAATTAAAATAGTTATATTTTTCTCACTTTTTTTCGTATAATAATAAGTGATAGGAGAAATTTCGTATTTATGAACAACCTTAAAAAATACCGATTGGAGAGCAAATTATCACAATATCGGTTAGCAGAATTGCTAAAGAAAGATGATGGCAGTCCTGTTGGTCGAACAGTAATAAGTCAGCTCGAAAGTGGTAAAAGAAGACTAAATTTAAAAACAGCACAAAAGTTATCAGCAATTCTTCATGTCGATCCTTACGAATTAATGGGAGAAGACAATTTAAAAAGACCCGTTGACTCTGAATCGATTTCAAAAGTTGTTGGATCTATTATTCAAAGTCAAAGAATTTCATTTGTTGAAGCTTTCTGCTCATTAGCCAATTCTTATTTGGGTGATCACTATACTGGGACATATTCTGACAATAAGGATAAGTTTTTAATGTGGGCTTGCCAAGATATTTCTAATTCTATTGATGGCTTTTCTGAAAAAGATATGGAGGGGCTTTATGGCGTGATTAGAAAGTTTATGCTTGATAACCAAATTCAACATAAGCAAGCTATGTTTGATTTTCAAGACGAATTAGGTCTTAATAGTGGTGATAAAAATAAAGGAGGAAACAAAAAATGAAAAAAATAATTTTATCCACTCTTGCTTTGATTAGTTGTTTATCTTTAGGCTCCTGCTCTAATGAAAAGCCATCCAGCTCAATGGAGTTAGGAGAGAAAGATTCACTTTTAATCACACAAAATTCTCAAAAAATAGATTTTAATTATGGATCATCTATTCCTTGTATTGGAACTTATAGTTCTTTTGATGCACGTGGAAATTTACTTTTATATCCATTTGCCTATTGCAAGATAAAAGTTGATATTTTTAATAGCTATTTAAAGGTTTACGTTAACTTTGATTTCAAGAAGCTAAATTCAGATATTGAAAAACATTCATCCGATTATACACAGAGAGTTGATAGCATTTACTCTAGTGAGGATTTAAATATGGAAAATCCTATTGGTCAAGGTTTTGCTACGAATGATGACGAAGATAATCTCCTATTTGTCTATGATCAATACAAAAGCTACACCTACACATACGGCTTTGACTCCGAAATACAATTCAATATTATTCAGGAGGTATCCAAATGATTCCTGCTGTTGGCTACTGCCGTTTCTCTTCTGAGAACCAAGCGGATGGATTTTCTATCGAAGCACAGAAGAATGCCATCAATGAGTTTGCTTCTAGAATGGGCTATGAGATTCTCCGTTTTTATGTTGATGAAGCTAAATCTGGAACAACAACTGAAGGTCGTACTGCTTTCCTTGATATGCTTTCCGATTCTAAAAATCATGAATTCCAAGTTGTCATCGTTCATAAACTTGACCGCTTTGCGCGTTCTCGTATTGACTCCGCTGTCTCTAAGAAAGTCCTTAAAGACAATGGTGTGAGACTTATCTCAGTCCTGGAGCAGTTGGATGATTCTCCGGAATCCATCATTCTTGAATCCGTTCTTGAAGGTATGAATGAGTACTATTCCAAAAACCTTTCAAGGGAAACTAAGAAGGGTATGAAGGTAGCTGGCGCTAAAGGTCGTATTCTCGGCACCATTCCTTATGGCTATATTGCTGACAAGGATAACAAGTTTCAAATCGTTAATAAGGAAGCCGAAAATGTTCGCTTTATTTATGATTGTTTTAATAAGGGTATGACCTTTAAAGCTCTTCGTGAGGAATTGAAAAAGAATAACATTCAGACAAGAGCTGGTAACTGGTTTAATGATAGTAATCTAAGACAAATGCTTACAAATCCTACTTACATGGGAGATTATCATTTTGGTACTGCTGTTTATTCTGGAGTCGTTCCTCCAATCGTATCTCGTGATCTATTTGATTCGGTCCAAGTCATTATTCAAAAACATAAAAGAGTAGTTCCTAAAGACAAGGGAACTGCCTACCTTCTCACTGGTCTTATCTTCCATTCCTGTGGCGAAGCTATGGTGGGTTATAAATCGATTAAAAAAGGCAAAGCGTATTATTACTATCGTTGCCGTAAGAAAGAGCCTAAGGGCTATGTTTATAAACAAGCTATCGAAGATGCAGTTCTTGCTGCTGTGCAGAACTTCTTTAATGATGAAAAAGTTATCACCGCTTATACCAAGGAGTGCAACAAAGCCCTTAAAAATATTAAGAAGTCTAGTGACATTGCTTCTCTTCGTAAACGTGATAGCGAGCTTAAGGATCAATCTTCTAAGCTTCTGGATTTGTATCTTACTAGCGTTATCAATCAGCAACTCTACCTTGAAAAGAAAGAGCGTATTGATATTGAATCTAGACTTGTCGAATCTCAAATTGCTACCTGTGTTCAAGCTTTTGATTTGAGTCCGGACATCATCCGCTGTGCTTTTGCTGATTATGCGGACAAAATAAAAAACAGCCTAGATAACCCTAAGGATACCCAAGCTGTTCTCTCTACACTGATTAAGAGTATTAAGCTTTATGAAGATAGATTCGAAATCACATTCAAATTTGGCGATAGACAGGTAGCGTATAATTTCAGCAACGCCCCC
>ERZ1034969.163-NODE-163-length-46657-cov-8.298614_pt1 | contig 46657 bp, 87 predicted proteins | sample MGYA00520624_ERZ1034969 | MGnify/ENA primary metagenome ERZ1034969 (study PRJEB33766, sample SAMN09781776) | gut metagenome | biome: gut microbiome | host: Homo sapiens | place: Madagascar | study: EMG produced TPA metagenomics assembly of the PRJNA485056 data set...
TCATGACCCTGACATGACCCGGTCATGACCCCATCATGACCCTTAGGCGGCAAACTAGTTAGTTCACCTGAAGAAATCTTTTCCCTTAGATCTCTTATGGCGTTTCTATATCCACTCTTTGAAGTCATTGATTGGTCTAATCTTTTTGCTAACGACAGACATCTCACGACACCATGCGAGCAATCGAATAAACCAACTTCGATGAAGTATCTCATCATTTCTTCTACACGTTTCGGAGTTGATCCGACGTTACGGGCAATAATTCTCGCATCGTGTTTTAGTTCGAATGTCAGATTATGTTGGTCTACTTCGTAAGCTATTAACTCGATGCAATACCAGTAAAGACCGTACCCTTCCAGACCATAATCAAGCAAAACGTTTTGAAGTTTTTCGTCGCGGTTCGCATCGCTATCGTGCTTAAACCACTTCATTTCTATTCCTCCGGCAACATCAATACATAGACATCACTGAATGCATCTGGACGACAAATAAATCCTTTATGCGTTAACGCGACGAAAGCATCATGCACCGTATGAACAGGAAGTTCACACATTGCGGCTACTTCTTCGCGTGATACGTGCGTCCGGCGTTTATTGTCTGTCTTTTCTGCCAACGCCATTAAGACAAGTTTTTGAATCGGGCTGTTAAGTTTTACCTTCCATGCCTCATTCATCAGGTGCATACTCATTGATTTTTCTCCTATGGTTAAAATGAACGCGCTGGCGGATATCCCATTATCATTAGATAGCAGTGATTGACCGCTTAACAGATCCCGCCGTTGCGTGATATTTGTTTTTCGCTTCGCAGCGACACCTGGTTTTTAAAGAGCATAAGGTATGCGCCTTTTTGTGCTATTCCGTTATCTTTTTTCTTGCGTCTTTGCAACTATGGCCTTACCTTGTCTGCAAGTTTACAGAATGGCGTTTTTGGGTCAAGACTTGAAAAATACATTTTGTGACTTGTATCAAACTTTTTGAGGTTATAGGGTAGCGACATGAAAACAAAATGGTATGACTTAGCAAAGCAGCTCATGCGAGCGCAAGGTATGAGCCAAGATTCACTCGCGGATCTCATGGGGATAACTAAAGGCGGCCTGTCACACTGGCTTAACGGTCGCCGCGAGCCAAATCTTGAAGATATTGCGCGGATTATGCGGGCGCTTGGTCGTCGGCAATTCACTGTTACACATGATGGAATGGTCATTGATGATTCTGTTTCTAACACGTTACCGGGAGCGCCGCAGCGTGATTTAGGCAGTTACCCGGTTGTTGACTGGAAGGACACAGTAAACAATATGGATGATACAAGGCTATCAACATTACCACACGTTACGACTAGCGTTATTTGTTCAGATGATAGTTACTGGCTGGTTGCCAAAGGTGAATCAATGAACGCACCGCAAGGGTTGAGTATCCCTGCCGGGACGATGATACTTGTAGACCCGCACGCGCCAGCTATTGACGGCAAACTGGTTATAGCCCAGCTTGAGGAAGGGCAGATACCGACGTTTAAACAGTTGATTATTGATGGAGGTCAAAGGCTTTTACGTTCGCTCAATCCGCTGTATCCGCCAATCCCTATGAATCCAGAATCAAAAATTATAGGCGTGGTGGTTGATGCGAAGATTGTAAACCTGCCATAAACATTAGCCGCCGGATGGCGGCTTTTCTTTGCCTGGAAAACGCCAAAACGTAAACAGAAAACGTTATTTATTGTTTAAATATCAATAACATATAAAATATTTTAAAAAAGTATACAAAATGGATTGACTCGATGTTTTACGGGGCGTATATTGCGAGTCAAAGGAAGGGCGCAGGTAACAAAAGCAACTTCCTGGCACTTTAAAAATCAGGCTTAACACCTTGTCAACCGTGGAGTAACTCCCCGATGGGGGACCGAAAGCGGCACTGATAACAAGGCGCATGGGGTGTTTAAAGCGTTACATCCCCCACGAAACCGCACGCAAGGCGACGAGTCAGCTTGCTTGGAGTGAGCAAGGTCACGCCGGGAACGGCGATGATTGCGGGATTAGTTGAAAGATGTTAAGCCGCTCATTAACAATCTGGTCAGCCGCTGGAAGTGCGGCAATTAACGAAGATGATTTTTATTAATTTTCATCAAGGATATACGGAGATCAGATTATGAGCGTTACAATTATGTATGGCAAATGTGACAGTAAACTGAATGCCAGGGAACGCAGAAGGATAAAAAGAGAAAACGAAAGAAAATCATCACCTGCAATCAATAAAACAGACAATGTGGATAAAGCTATTCGATTTGCAAACGAGGAAAGATGCAAACCAAATAGCATTAAAGAACGTCGCAAAGGGCCAGTAAAATGGTATACGGAAAATGAAAGCGGCAGCTACTACCACGCAACGCAACCACGCCATTTAGGGGAAAAACCCCTGGATAAAGTCCGCTACCATTAATACAAAATGTAAACATCCGGAGGTGACATTATGGTTATTCGGGCGCTTCAATTCAAACTGGCGGTAGCGGAAATGCTTCACGATGCCGAAATGTGGAGCGCCGCGAATAAAGCCTTATACGTAGTGTTAACAGCGAAGGAGATTAAAGGGTGAAAACAGAGTTACATAAAAAACTATGGACGATTCAGCAAACGCTGAACGCGCCGAAGAATCAGCGTAATAATTTTGGCGGGTATAATTACAGGTCGGCGGAGGATATTTTAGAGGCGGTTAAACCACTGCTTCAAAATATCACGCTGACTGTTAGTGATGAAATTGTCCTGATCGGCAATCGCTATTATGTGAAAGCTACGGCGACGCTAAGCGACGGTGAAGACGTAATAGCGGTAACTGCTTATGCCAGGGAGGAAGAAAGCAAGAAGGGTATGGATGCCAGCCAGCTAACAGGAGCAACATCAAGTTACGCGCGGAAATATGCTTTGAACGGTTTATTCTGCATAGATGATGCTCGCGATCCTGATACTGATGCTTACGCGAAGCAGACAGGCCAGCAGCCGCGACAACAGAAAAACCCACCAAAACAACAACCTAAGCAGCAAGGGCAACAACAAGGTCAGCAGCCGAAAGCGCCGCCAAATCCTGATGAAGTGTTGGCGCGTTTCTGTGATGCGGCAGCGAAAGCGCCGGACGCTAACAAGTTGCGCGAGATCTTCGGCAAGTGCTGGAAGCTACTGCCTAAAGATTCAGAACAGCAACAGAAAGCGAAAGACGTTTATGACATTCGCTTAAAAGAAATTAACGGGGAGATCAGTTAATGAGTTTAAATTCAATTACGCTGGGCGGGAATATCGGTAATGATATGGAGGTTCGCTACACGCAAAACGGAAAAGCGATTGGTAGTTTTCCGTTAGCTGTAACGAATGGCTACGGCGATAATAAGCGGACAATGTGGGTCACTTGCCTGGTATTTGGCGAGCGTGCGGAAAAATTAGCGCCACATATCCGCAAGGGTGGGAAAATTGTTGTAAGCGGTCGCCTGGATGTTCGGCAATATGACCGGAACGACGGCACAAAAGGGACGGCGGTTGAAGTGGCGGTTAACGAATTCGAATTTATGAACGTTAACCAACAGGGCCAGCAGCAGAAAGCGCCACCGCCGCAGCAGAATAATAACGGGAATAATCCGCCACCGATGGACTTCGATGACGATATCCCGTTCTGATTAAATAGGTTAGCGATGGGTGATTATTTAAAAGCGCCACCGCCACCACGAACAAAAGAGCAAGTATTAAAAGAAGCCCGTGATCAAATCGATCATGGGCTTTTTTTATGCGGCACGGCAGCGGATCGGATGGCAAAAAGATTTAGTGACCTGTACGCAAAGCAAATATGGTTCGACAACTGGCAGGCAAGTTTTTACCCACTACAGAAAGCTGATGATATGCATTGGCCTGAATATGTCGATCCACGTATGCGCAAATATCGCGGGCGTATGGGCCAGGTTATTAACGATTAATGAGGTGTTAATCATGACAGCTACAACATTAAGCGAAAATAACGGTAGAGGTTTTCAGAGAACTGCGGAAAGCCTTGATGATAGTGATGTATTTGTTGATTTCGGCGGCGGCAACTATGAATTCGAAACGTCTGCGGGCTGGGTTGATAAATGGCCTTTCCCTACTCGACAGGAATTAAGCGAACGTAAATCATTTGGCGAAGATGCCGAACGCCTGGCGAATAATAAATGGTTGGATAGATTTATTTCGGAGGCTGAAAAATGAACATAATCAAAATAGCAGCGTTATCCGCTGGAGTTGCAATAGCTGTTGCTTATCTTGCGGCTTCTCTTTATATCACGGTAGCGATCATAAAACTGATTACTAATATGTGAGGTTAATCATGAAAGTCGGTAAGGATATTGTGACGGTCGCGTTTTGCGTTATTTGTTTTCTGTTTACGATTGTATTTTGCGGAGCACTTGCTGCGGTATTGGCTTTTATTGGTAAGGGGGTGATGTGATGGTTACTTGGAATGTAAAAGAGGGAGATCTTGTTGTTTTGCCTGAATATCGTAGTGACCCTGGTCTGGTTGTGCTGAACAAGACATATAACGATCTTGAGCGCCCGATCCTGGTTAAATATCTGGACGGAACAATTATAGAGCCGCGTTTCTTCGACAAGATTGAACTGAAGGCCCGCAATGTTCGCGTTAAGCCGTTCCGGGCTTATGCTGAAAACCACTGGCGGAAATTGTTCGCCGGACTGAATGGGATGTTTGGCGTATGGCTATAAAAGAAGTAAAGGTTAAACACCTGAAAGGCGGGGAGCGCTTAAAGGCGTGGTGGGGCCGTGAATTTACAGCTACTGCTTTCAGATTCAGGCAAGGCGGAGAGGTCATTATATACGACGAAAACATGGATGAAGTTGGTAAATGGCATCTTGAGCAATACGTCGAGGTGTTAAATGAAAATTAAATTCCATAAAGCATATGATAGCGAAACAAACAAGCTATCACTATTTATCGAATTCGAACGCCGGATCGTGGTTGTGCCCTGGGCGCGGCGCTTCAATGACGCTGGCGGTCGGCGACAATTCGCGGTCGATATGCTGTTACGTGGTTGCGGCCTTATGCGTTCGCTATCTGATTTAAAACGAATGATGCCGGGATCGTTCGGTCAGATTGATGAAATAGAAATAAGCCCGGAAGAACTGAAACGGGAGCGTGATTTATTCCTTTCAAGCGAAGGAAACCCGTTTAATTCAGAAACAGAAATGAAATGGCATCACCCACTATAAAAGGATAAATATCATGAACGACATCAAAACAGCTTACTCTCTCGGTAGTGAAGGTATGTTGATCACTCGCTATACAGATGATGCAAACTTTCACGAAGTGGAAATTAAAGATTATCACGAAGTATTGAAAGATATGGAAGCTGGCGCGTATGACGCTGATTTGAATCTGGCGCTACAGGTTGTTGATATTGTGATGGGTGCGTCAATCCGCGATTACGTGTCTTTAAGTATGGAAGAAAAAACATCGGTAGCGCGTTATGTATTCTCTCTTACTTTTGTGAAGCGCATGGAGGAAGAATTCGGACGCGTACCAGTGCCGGAAGAGGTTGATCCGCTCGCGTTCGGAAGTGCTGTTATTTTCCCGTTGAACAAGGATCAGCTTGGTAGTGTTTCACTGCATTCTATGCGCGGCCTGATGAAAAACATCTTTGAAGTTAAGATGTTGCAGAAATGCATTGAGGAAGGCCACAAAGAAGAAGAAGTAAAAGCGTTCATGCCATTGTTTTACGGTGAAATGGTTGGCAATGATATGCGCGCAAATGATTTCGGTGTACAGGCGGCTATCGCTGTGCTTAATGATGCACGGAAAAACGCACAGCCAATGCCTAAACAGGAAAAACGTGTACTGCATTAACCGAGTGATTCCGATCACATAAATATACATTATGTATTGTGATCGCATATCCGTTTTGTAAGCCAAAATCAAAAGGTTTACGGTGCGGAGGAAGCAAAAATGGAACGCGAATTGATGCTTTATTGCGTAGAAGGTGGCGTAGGTCACGATGCCTACGTCGCCGGGAAAGGCTATCCAGCCGATGAAGTGCTTTCTAATATGCACTTCAGAGAAAATGAAAGCCAGGTGTCTGTGTGGAAACGATGCATTGATGGTATTGAGGTTGTAAGTATAGAACGGTATTTAGGCACGTTTGATTACGGTGTTATTGAGGCTTAATTATGGACGATACATTGTTTTATATGTGCTGTTGCTGGGGTTTTATTGCCTTATGCCTGTTTATCAGGTGGTTTATTGAATACCATATGAGGTGATTTATGAAATGCGTTGCATATTACAGGCTACCGGATAACGCCAAGTTAGCTGGGATCGGTCAACTTGGCTGTTATTACTATAACTCAATCGGTGATATTTACTTTGTAAATATTGTTGGTGGTGTGCAGCATTTTCGCTTGATGACTTGCACATTAAAAGAACTAAAACAGGCGGTAAAAATGTATGAAGTATAAACGCTATAAAGAATGGAAAATACCGGAATCAGCAACAAAAGCAGCGCCAGGAAATCATTCTGGTGTTTACTTTTTTATGGATGGCAAATGGTATTTCGGCAGCAGGCCAGATCGCTATTATCAGGAAATATGCAAGCCTCACGTATGGGATATTAAAGAGCGCGTGAAAGGCGGTGTGATTGAGGACGTTTAGAATGATGCGTGCACTTATTGACTTCATTATGGGCTGGCTATTTTGTTCTTTTTTTGTATTCTCATGTATAGCTACGGTTTTTATTGGAATTTTATGCGGTGTGTCTTTTGTTACATGGGAACTACCAGAAATGCCATCACCTGATGATGCGCTTTATATGTTAAGGATCATTATTGCTGTTAGTGTATTTGTTGGGTTCTTTTTCGCTGATTCTACTGATGATTTATGAAATGGCTTTATTTAACCTGTCAGAGCCGCAATTTAACGCCGTAAAAACTGCCGCGCGTGCGGCGCTTTCTGCCTGCAAAACGGAGGTAGAAAGAAACGGCTACAGCGATAAAGCTACGCGGCTGATATTAGAAAAGCATTATCGCAAGGTCGCCCCGCTAATCAGTATTGAGCGTTTTGTGTGGTTGGTGGGGTATCTGAATAACCGCTGGGGAACAGATCAGGATTATTTCTAAGGGGGCGTAATGAAAAATGATTACGGCGGCAGCCATACGCCGAAAGAAATAAAGGACTTATGGCAAACGCCAAAACCCGTTTTTAGAGGAATGGATCGTGAATTCGAATTCGTCGCGGACGTGGCGGCAAACAAGGCAAACGCATTAATCCCGCGATATATAACCGAAGAAATGGACACGCTGCATTATCCGTGGGGAGCGGTGGCAATGCCTGGTGAGTATGTCTGGCTTAATCCGCCATATTCGAATCCGGGGCCATTCGTTGATAAGGCAGCGATGGAACATCACCGAAATCATATTGGCTGTGTAATGTTGTTGCCCGCTGATATCTCTGTTGGCTGGTTTATGAACGGCGTGGAGACGGCAAACGAATGCCGATTAATCACGCGCGGGCGGCTGGCGTTTATCAATGCTGCGACAGGGAAACCAGCAAGCGGAAACAATAAGGGTAGCTTGTTTTTGATCTGGCATCCACGGTGCAGACATGAATGTATTTTCACGCAGATAACACGTAAAGAGCTATATGCAAGAGGTGCAGAAAATGAGTAAAGCGGCTGAATTGCTGAGACTTGCGGCTGAAACTATCGAGGCAAGAGGGGGACAAAACGGATACGATCGAAAAGAAGAAAAATCAGCGCCAAAAATAGCGGCTATTTTCAACGCTAAGATGAATGCAAATTTGACCCCGCTTGATGTATGGGATCTAATGATTTGCCTCAAGGAAGCGCGTTTAGGGGCTATTCTCGCTAATGGAACTGATCCGCTCGACACTCTTATAGACCTTATTGCTTATAACGCGCTTAAGGCCGAACAAATATTAACGGAGCGGGAGGAAGAGCAAAAGAAAAAACAGGGCGTTTTTGATCTCCCTATCGGTGGATTGAAGAAAACTTTTGCTGACCTTGCCGGACCAGAACCATCTATTGTACCGGGGACAATCCCACCCGTGATGTTTAACGGTGGTGAGATTACTAATCGGCTTGATGTGAAGTTTGACAACGAATCGCTATTACGCGCGGCGGGGTATCATAAAAATGGAAAGGGTGACAATTGACAGGTTATTAGCCTGCGTTTATGTCGCCGTTTTTGTGATCATCAATCTTATTGTTAATCATTGCGGCCCGTGGGTAATTCCGATCACCACGGTAGCCGCCGTGTGTGTCAATATGATGATCCGTGACCTCCTGTTATATGACGGCGGCCTGAAATGGTCGGCTACAACATGCGCCGCCGCTGGCGCAATCACGGTGCTGATAAATTACGACGCCGGAATGGTGGCGATCGCGTCATTCGTCGCGGTTGTTTCCGGTGCGCTTATTTCTGGCGGCGTTTACCGGGTTTTGCCTGGTGGCTTTGATTCTAAACGTTGGCCTGCAAATATAGCTTCAGCCATTGGTGATGCGTTAATTTTCCCGACGCTATCGTTTATGGCATTTATGCCGGAAATATCAGCTATGCAATTCATCTCAAAAATGGCAGCGGTAACGGTGATTACTATCATCATGCGCCGCTATTTCACGTTTGAGGGCAGAAAATGAATTGGGATGATTATTTTATATACAATCCGGACACGGGTAAGTTGTACTGGAAATATAGAAATGACATAGAAGAATCAAGGCGTAAACAATGGAATGCGTGTAATGCTGGTCATGAAGTTGGGCATATTGGCGGAAGCGGTGGGTATCTTAATACAACGCTTACCGTGGGTGGAAAGCGTTATAATTTAAAGGTGCATAGAATATGTTACGAGATGTACTATGGACCAATACCTGAAGGTAAGGAGGTTGATCATATAAATCACGTTAAAACAGATAATCGAGCCATCAATCTTGGATTAAAAGACCATAAAGATAATATGCGCAACATGTCTTTAATGGTAAACAATACCAGTGGGTGCGCTGGTATCCATAAAAATAAACATGGTAAATGGGTTGTTAGAATCGGTGGAGGCAAAAGAGGTAATAGAATTTATATAGGGTGTTTTTCTGATATTAATGACGCAATAAAAGCTAGGCGCGACGCTGAAAAAGAGTATGGCTATCATGAAAATCACGGCAAATAGAACGGCTTATTCAATGTTTGATGGATCTGGAATCATGCTTCTTGAGTATGCGAAGGCTGGTTATCAGTGCTATTGTTTTAATGCTGATGAGGGCAATCATGGTGAATATTTTATTAAAATGAAACATAAAAATTTGCATTATGTGAATATATGGATTGATGAAAATTTTATTGATAACATCATCAAAATGGATATCCAGAAGCCTGATATTGTATTTGGCTTTCCAGACTGTACTATGTTTGCGCAGTCTGGTAGTAAACATGTTCGTGATAATAACGATGTTATGGTGGCGCTAAAAAATGCAATCATGGTTGAAAGTGTAGGTAATTATTTTGGTGTTCCGTGGATGGCTGAAAATCCTGTAGGAAGACTGTCAACATTATGGCGCAAGCCAGATTTTTATTTTAATCCGCGTGATTTCGGTAATTATCTTGATGAATCTGATGGATCGTTTCATCCAAAAATGCCGTTGAAGGATGGGTATACCAAAAAAACAGCTATTTGGCATGGCAACGGATTTATTGAGCCTAAGCGCAATCCTTTAAGCGACAATGAAGGTGTGATGTTTTTTTGGGGTTGGCGATGGTTAGGAGGCAAATCAGCAAAGACAAAACAGCTTCGTTCACTCACACCGCGCGGCTTTGCCCGTGCTGTATTCCTGGCTAACCATGACCGCGTTTTACCGGACTAAAGTTTACAAAATGGCGTCATTGCGTGATGCGGATCACATAATGGCGCTTTTTGCCTTGTTTTGGGGTATCCATTTTGTATACTTCAAGCAAACAAAATGCTCTTTAAAAATCCGGCAGCGCTGAAATGCGTAGAAATCACCTGAAAAGGAGAGAGCATTATGTCTTTTGATGATTACCAATGGCATGACGACTATGAACGAGAAAGCGTCATGCGTGCAATGTGCAATGTATGCAGCACGAAGAAAGGAGGCTGTAACGAGTGCAACGAATGCTTAGATCATTGGCTAAGGGCCGGACACGCCGAAAGGCTGAACGAAACAGAGAATCAAAAATAATCGGGGTGGTTTTTATGCAAAACCCTAAAAAACCCATAAGACGCCGTTGCAAATGCTGCGGCGTTTTTTTTGAGCCTAAATATCACAATCAAACGTGGTGCAGCGATGAATGTCTGGAAGAACTGAAGTTTGATCAGCTATGTCGCGACCGTGAGAAGGCTATGAAGGCTATGGAGCGGAAGAAACGCCGGGATAGCCAGCGTGAAGAACGCAACCGGAAGCGTAAACAGTTAAATCCGCGTAGTTATTGGTTAAAGCAGGCGCAATCGGTATTTAATGCATATATCCGCGAACGCGACGCGGGTCAGCCGTGTATATCTTGCGGGACTTATTACGGCGATCAGTGTTCCTGGGATGCCGGGCACTATAGAACGGTTGCTGCCGCAGGGCACCTTCGTTTTAACGAAGATAACTGCCATCGCCAATGCAGGCACTGCAACCAGACATTAGACGGCAACATAGCAGCTTATCGCCCTGCACTGATTAGAAAAATTGGCCTCGCCAGGGTGGAAGCGCTGGAGAACAACAACGATACGCATAAATGGACGATCGAAGAATGTAAAGAGATTATAAAAATCTATCAGGCGAAATTGGACGCCTTAAGGAGAAAGGCAGCATGAATGAATATTCTTTTAGCCTGCCTTACCCGCCATCGAATAACCGCTATTACCGACATTCGCGCGGTTTTCACTATATCAGCAAAGTGGGGAAGGAATACCGGGAACAAGTAAAAGACATCATCGAATTATTAAATTTAGACATTAACCTATCTTGCCGACTGGCAATCGCCATTTATGCCGCGCCGCCGGATAACCGGATCAGAGATCTGGATAATATCCCAAAATGCCTTTTTGACAGCCTTACTTACGCCGGATTCTGGACTGACGACGGACAAATCGACTCAATAAAAATTGTACGCTGCCGGAAGGTAAAAGGCGGGCGATTGTTTATCAAGGTACGCGAACGCGGCGACCTGCTACCGGATATTGACGAATACGCGACCAATATGTGGAGTGAGCAATGAAAAACGAAGTTAAAGATCTGCAAATAGATATTCAGCGCGACGAACGTGATTTAGAGACGGTCCGACAAATCCAGGCTTTCCACATGCGCGAATTACTTGCGCTGAAAGAGTTTGAAAGAAAGCTGGTGCAATCCATTTCTGATCGTAAATGCCTTATTGCTCGTTACGGGGGGAAATAATGAATTTAGAATCCATTCTGAAATTCCACTTCCCAAAATCACCGCGATTATCAGACGAAAGCCGGGGAACATCACCTGATGCACTTAATACTACTGATGCGCTTACCGCCGCTGGTATGGCGCAATCGCGCGTAGAGCTTGGTTATAGCGCTTTTCTAGGGAAGATGGAACTATCACAAGCCGAAAAACACAGGGCCGTAGTTTTGCTTACAGAGCGTTTAAGAGCTATGGCAAAAGATTACGAATACGTCATGGAACTGGAGGAGAGCCAGCGCAATGATTTTATTATTCTTGTTGCCGTTTTCGCGTTTCGGGATTATTGCCAAAGCGCCGCGACGGAAAAAACTTGTATGGAGTGCGGCGGATATAAATTTACGTTTGACGAATACGGAGAAAAACACCTTTGCAAAAAATGCAAGGGGCACGGGAAAGTTCGCAATCATTGTAAACAATGCAAGGGGCGCGGCGAGATACCGGATAAAACAGCCAGCAATGCGGCAGAAATGCCAGTCTTCAAAACGTGCCAGCACTGTGGCGGGCGCGGGTACTCGCGTTTCCCGGTAGATCTCGTCCGGCAGGCTGTTAACCAGCTTGTTTTCCCGGTAAGCCGATCAACATGGTGGAAGAAATACAGGGTTTTCTATGAGGACGCCATAGCGGAGCTATTCAAAGAAGAAGCCCGCGCGGAAAGCGAAATCAAGCGAGTGACACGGGGTGAATAATGGATAAGCTGGAAATAAACGATCAGTTCGCTGTTATCTTATTTGAAGACAAAACAGGCGGCGCATGGTGTAAGAAAGTTACTGGTGCGGAAGCGCGTTTAATATTAGGTATGGCAAGCGCGTTAAATGAAGGCGAATTGCCTGCCATTCCTGTTAAGCCAGTGCATATCTATAAGCGGGGCGATGATGAAAATAATTAATATCGGGTGGTTATATTGCGAAAACTGCTACGAAGACGGCATGCTCGTTAAGACTGAAAAAGGTTGTGGCCTCTTTCTGTATCAAGGCGATAAGTTTGTTTGTCCGCGATGCGGTGGTAGTGGTGAGATAGAAATTATTGAAGATAACGCCGAAGCGCCAGAACCAGAGCGCATTGTCCTTGACGAAAAAATAAAAATTCATCCTGATTTATTACAGCAAATTATCGATCACGTATCGGCAGCAGCAATCTACAGCAATAACAATTATCAGCGTGAAATTAACGTCAAACGTGCGATTGAGCAGTATTTCGAGGGTGATGATAATGAAGCCTAAATTAAAAGAACATATTTACCGCCAGTTGGTTAACGAGCTTGCGGATACAGCACGATATTACGCCGGGACACAACAGCTACGCGGGCGGCTATCTTCGGTTGTTAACCGCTATATTGATGCCGGATGCCATCGCAAAGGTGAAATTACGATGGATGAAGCCATCAAGCGCCGGACGGCTGAATGGTCAGTTAGTAACACCGGATTGACCGGATACATTGAAGGCTATAACGACTGTTTACAGGATCATAGCGATGGCAAGTAAAGATCTACATTTAAACCTGAAAGGAGAATACTTTTACGCTATCCGGGCGAGAAAGAAGGTGGAGGAATACCGACTTTATAATGACTACTGGCGTAAACGCCTGGAAGGGCGGGAATATGAACGCCTGATCATTAAGCTGGGCTATCCAGCCAGCCACGAAACACACCGGATCATAAACCTGCCTTATTTCGGGTATGAAGTGAAAACTATCACACATCCATTGTTCGGCCCTGATCCTGTAAAGGTATTCGCAATTAAGTGTGATGTGAATTGGATGTTAAGGTGGGGTGAGCAATGAAAAAAGCTGGCCTGTCAATTAACCGCGTATTGTGCGGCGACGAAAACGAGATCCGCATAGAAATTAAATTTAGCACAGGTAAAGAGATAATCCTTTACACGACACCTGAAAACCTGACGCTGGCACTTACTGGTAAATCTGAAACGCCGTGCGACGTCAGGTTACGCAATATTGAAATCAAGGAATTAAGGAAGGGTAAAAATGAAAAGTAACCGTAAACGCCTGGTAAGGGCGTACGATAAAGCATTAAAGGCTTTTGATGACCTGCGACACAATAAGCGCCAGCGCCGCAAGTGGGCGCGAATGCTTGTTAATGAATGGCATTATCCTGATGCTGCCTTGATAGAAGGCGCACCGCCATTTACACAGGAGCAAGCCGACGAAGTGGCTAACGATAACGTTTACTATATGATGTGGTGACAATATGAAAAGTAACCGTAAGCGCATGATAAGAGCATATGATAGAGCGTTAATCGAATTTAACGAACTATCACGCAGTAAGCGCCGCCGCAGACAATTCGCGCGACTTCTTTTTCATGTATGGCACGACGCTGATTTCTTTTTTGATGCCAGACATATAACACAGGAAGATGCGGATAATATAGCTTACGATAACGTTTACTACATATTAAGAAGGTGGGAATATGAAAATAATCATTGATTACCTTTGCCATGTATTCAATACAATTTTCGGCTTTTATCAACAACCGTTTCTCAAAGAATGGGATTCGATGCTAAACGACATCCTCGACAAAGGATTAATAATGGAGGTTGACGAGCTTACAATCAAAATTAATTACGAAGGTGATGAATACCAAATCTGGGTAGGTAATAGATGGTATGCATACGCTCATCTTTATTCGCTAAATGGAAAACTCATCCCTAGCAGACAGGAATTTAGACCGCGTTTCCGCACAATGCGCCGACTGCATGATCTGCATATGAATATATTTGAAGATCAGGAAGAACGGGAACTATTCAAAATTTACGGGGATAAATCATGGAGCTAAAAATCTGGCAGGCTATCGACGTAGTTGATAACGAATTATCCATGTTTGCCACTGATGGAAAGCGCGTGGTGATCGCTACATGGACGCATAACCATGATGATATTGTTTTTCGTCGCAAGGCTGCGGAGTGGCTTTTCTCTGACAACGGCTACACGATGAATATCATGCAGCTTTCCAGAATGAAGGATGAAAAGCTGGTAGACAGCTACACAACTGCATAGCGGGGTAAATATGCGTATCTATGAACACAAGCGGGATAAAACCCGCTTTTTTGTTCGTGCTGGCGTGGCGTACCAGTATCACGACTGCGGATATATTGAGGCGCTTGCTTACGACCTTGATTTCGAACAAGAAAAAGAATGGTTTGACTTTAAGATTTACCGGAAGCGCAAACCGACGCGCGACGAGCGCCACGCTATCCGTGATTTCTTAATCAGCATTGACCGCTGGGAGGCAGAGGAATGAAAACGAAGAAAACAGCAGATCAGAAAGCGTTAGTTATCGCTACAACGGACGTGTCGTTATTCACGAAGGGTGAAGAAATAGATCTTAAATTGCTTTTCGGTATGTTTGAGCCGCACGAAAAGCCGTGGTTTGTTCATGAAGATAAACAGGGAAATATGCGTGTCGTAGTGCCGGATAAAAACAGCGACATATTTTTCGCTATTCCAGATCCGTTGCATGACGGTGAAGTGCTGGCGGTATTGTTGATTGCTGATGCTGTTACTTATAAGGGTAAAAAATATGAAAGTTAAATTCTTGCACGATCACGGATACCCGTCATTAAAACGCGTGGTAGGGGAAACGGTAGACGTTGTTCATTCTGATGATGTGACCTGCGTCATTATGGGTAAAGACCTTATCGCTCACGGTGCTGATGATCACTACATTAACCCGGCGTGGTCATATACGTTTAGCCTGGGCGACTTCGTAGGCGATAAGGGTCGCGGTCTGCAAGTGGTCGAGGGTTAATATTATGGACGTTTACGAGGATCTATACCTACAGACAAATAGCCGCACTTTTTATTTTCTGAAAAGCGGCGTCGTATATCGCAGCGACGACGGGGTGATAATGAAAGAGTGGTTATTTAAGCGTAAAGACCTACTTGATGATCTGGTTTTTGCCGGGATATTCCGTAAACGTCCGGCTAACCTGGAAGAAGAAATGCTGATCGACGAGGTATTAAAATGAAAATCAAGGTAAGTTATTTCAGGGCGAAAGATAAGGCCACTGGACGGATGATGGCTATCCTGGTTAACGAAGCGAATTATATGTTTTTCCTTCAACCGTGGTGTATTGCCGATCTTAATGACGATTATCGACGTCACGCCGCGCGAAGTGCGGTAGGCATGAAAGGCTGGCAACCGCGCGACATGCTCAATTATTGCGACTGGAATCTGATAGCGAAATACACGGTCGATTATAAAGGGGTTTTCTAATGTATGTTCGATGCACTGAATCAAAAACATTATGCTTTGAGGTTGGCGGAATATATACCGTAGATCACCTGACTGGTGATGAAAATAACATCCAATACATTAAAGACGATCACGGCGACGCGTGGCGCTATTGGGATTGTTACGCACGGGGACACGTTACCAGTCATTTCGGTACGGAAGCGATCGCGCGTTTTGTTAAATGGTAAGGGGTAAGCATGAAGCATTTATATTTTGAGGTATTGCATACGCGCGACCGCAATATTTTTGAAGAAGGTAAGATCTATTGCGGCGTTCAACTACACGGCGCACCGGGCGGTGAGGCGATGGCGATAACTGGTGATGATGATAAGGTTTATTTTGCTTATGTCACACGCTTTCCACACACTGACAAGGTTTATTATCGCATCGTGCATGACTTCCATGGCGTAGCTGTATTTTGTGACCGCGAAGGCAGTAAACCGGAATAGGTGGTGGTTATGAGTCGGAAACATAGATACCAGTGCACGTACTCACGATGCGGCGCGTTTTTTAAGAATGGCAAGATCTACGAGGTTGGCGCGGCATTGGTTGACGCAAAGGATCAGGAATATATTCACGCTATCACTGACGACCAGGGCCAGTTATGGCGCTTTTATAAGATGGGGTATGGCACGGCGCTTGTTTATGCGCGTGCTGGTGGTGGTGCTTTTGCTGCATTTTCGTATGTAGGGGGTGTGGGAAATGATTTTAACGTGTAATGAGTCGAAATTAGGCTGTTTTGAGGAAGGCGCACAGTATACGGCTGAAAAACCAATGGGATTGTCCCCTAAATTTCCGTTTATCGTCGTGACTGACACTTACGGTCACTTATGGTATGCAGGGCCGCTAGGCGGTATTGGTCGTTATGTTGTCCGTAGTTGTGATGGGGCGATGAAAGTTACCTTTACGGAAGAAACATAAATGTGATCTACCTCGCAAAGTTTACAAAATGGCATTGTTCCGGCAGTGCCGTTTTGTTATATATAAGTCAAGGAAAGACGGAGGGGAGACAAGAAGATGAACGCTAACGCTAAATATCCGGCCTGGGTTTTCGAAATGTACGACCGCTACTTTGAAGAGTTGGCACCAGGTGAAGAAGCATTAAGCATTGACGAATACGCGGAGTGCTTAGGGTTTAAAGGAGACGAAGAAGAATAAAGCACGGGGCCGGATGGCCCCATCAAATCAGAAGGGTGTAATTATGAAAAGCGCTAAATTTATTGCGTGCTGTTTTGTTGAAGTACCTAACGATGATGTTTTCTGTAACTACGAATTTAAGGACAGTGCCGGAACTGTTCATACCATAGTAGGCAAGCGTGGTGACTGGTTATATATAACTGATAAAGACAGAATATTGACGGCTAACCAACTTATTTACATCAAGCGTGGTTACGGTGATTATTATCTTTTAAACAAAATAGCAAATGATGTTTTAAATAGCAGTTGTGTAGAAACAGCAAGATCTCTACCTGGTGCGGAGTATTAATATGGTTGTGATCAAACTATGGCGCGGAGTTAGTAGGCTTGATGGCAAATACAGCCGCGTAATTGAGGATGTTAATAATGGTCGGTTTTTTGAACTGGCATACAGCGAGAAAAGGGAAAACGAATATTTGAACGAATCTACACCTATGTGGTGTAAAGTAGCTGGCCTTTCTTCACTTATGCGTTGCGGGTTTTATACAGATTATAACACGCTAACAGATGCCGAACTGGTGGCAACTCTTTACGGAGGAGAATAAATAATGACTAAATTTATCAGCGTTAAAGTTTTTCGTGGCACTATTCCAGAAGGTGAGAAATACGGGGAATTCGGTGGAATGCCTGGCGCATGTTTCCGTGTAGCAACGGAAGACGACGCGCACGTTAAATGCTTCCACGTATCGGAGCCGCCTTTTAATCCAGAACATCTTGAAAACCCTGGTAAAATTAAGGCGTTCGTTTTCGCCTCACTGATGCTTAATCCTTTCCCTGACATTGAAATGGAATTAATTGGCGCGGAAGTGGTCGCGGAATACAAAATAACCCAGGCAGAAAACGGAGATTGTAAAATTGAGCGCATCAAATAAACCTTACAAAATCCGTTGTAAAGGTGAACACCCTGGCTTTACGACTGGTTGCGAATACCTGGGCCATATGGGGTATGGCCCGTTCGGCGAGTTAGGAATGAATGCGATAGACGACGACGGCGACAACAGGACGCTTGATCTTGATAGCGATGATTTCGAATACATCCCGCCAGTCACTTACCGTGTCGTCGATGAATTCATGGCAGAACAAGAAGACGAGGACGATGAAGATGATTGAATTACTTATCCTTGCGGTAGTTCTCCTTTATCTGGCTGGCGTCATTTTAATGGGCGCTTTCCAACAAGCGGTTGATAGTGACGGCATTGTTTGGTTTGAGCTAATTTTCTGGCCTTTCATTACGATATACGCTTTCGCTGATGCTATGCGTATTAACATCATGCGAGCTATCAAGGAGCGCAAAAATGGAAAATAGCGACCATCAATATGACGGCGTTTATCAGTCATTGGTGTCATGCGCTTATTATCGCCTTGAAGGTGAACACGTAATGATGCGATTACGCCAGTTTGAACCGTGGCATGAAACGGTTTTACCTGTGACAGCGAAAGAAGTTATTACGATGTTTAATCACGGGCACTGGCGCAAGGTTGGTAATTTGTAGCCACAATCGCGCATAAAAAACAAATAGATTAAAATACTTCCTAACAATGCGAAATTGTAATTACCCAGCCCAGCGCTGGGTTTTTGCTGTGTTGGAGGGAAATCTATGTTCGACAAAATACGGGAGGCGTGCGCGTATGCAGTAGGGGCCGTGACGGCCTTTTTTGGTGCGATAACCATTAATGATGTTGCTGTATTTGTGGGTATCTTATCAACCATAGGCACATTTGCCGTTAACTATTACTTCAAATCACAGGAGAACAAGCGAGCGCAAGAGGAACATGACGCGCGAATGGGGAACAAGTAACATGATTAGCCAATCGCTAAAGAATAAAATTATTGCTGCGGCGGCTGGTGGGGCTATCGCTATTGCGGCTGTGATGGTTAAACCATTGGAAGGCGTGGAATACGATCCGTATCGTGATGTTATCGGTGTATGGACTGTATGTTATGGTCATACCGGAAAAGACATCATGCTGGGAAAAACTTATACACCAGCAGAGTGTGAAGCGTTACTAAACAAAGATCTTCACAAAACCGCAAAAGCGATTGACCCATATATTAAAGTCGAAATATCAGATTTTACCCGCGCGGCGCTTTATTCATTCGCCTATAACGTAGGCGCTACCAACTTTAAGACATCAACCTTATTAAAACTACTCAATGACGGTAAGAAATCAGAGGCGTGCGCACAGCTTAAACGCTGGATATATGCTGGCGGTAAGCAGTGGCAAGGGTTAATTAATCGCCGTGATGTTGAGTATGCCGTTTGCGAATGGGGTGAAACATGGACAAGGTAAAGGCGTTAATTATTGCCGTTGTTGTTTGCATTATTGCCGGACTAACTGCCGTTACATGTTATTACCAGGGTGAGACGGCAAGGTTACAGGAAGAAGTCACGGTGACGCAAGGCGCACTAAAAACAGCAAGTAACACCATTCAGCAGATGAAGGAGCGAAACGCCGAGCTATCAAAACTTGATAAGAGGTATCACGATGAAATTAAAGCTATCAGATCTGACATTGCCGATCTGCGTGCTGGGATTGATAGCGGCACTATCAGGCTGCGCGTCAACGCAATACCAGTGCGAGTGTCAGACGCCACCGGAACCGCCAGCCGCATTGATGGAGCAACCTGCGAACCTACTGCTGGAGCTACACAATCTTATTTATCCCTCAGAGAGCAACTAAAAACAAAAGATGCTCAAATTATCGGGTTGCAGGACTACATCAAAACGCAGTGCTTACGCAAAGAATAACAGCGCGTGGACGTGTCGCCGTTTTCGCCAGCCAGCCATGACCGGGCCAATCCTTCCCGCGAGCGACGGCGGAATAGTCAAAAACACGTAATGCCGGATTATCCATCCCATTAACAGGTGCGGCGCTACCTGGGCAGAAGAAAGCGCCATTCTCACCTGCCACGAGTAGGACGAGCGCCCGGATCTGTTTATCAGAGATGTTAAGCAGGTCCAGTTTTATAAAATTCTGCAAACGGTACTGATGAAGCGCCGTTTTCAGTGTTTTATAGCTGTTTTCACTCCCTGCGGTGTCGAGTTTTGCGGGGGTTATATTTTTCAGAATAGGAGATTATTCTGATGACTAAGGCTAAAGGCATTAAGTTGCCTCAATTCAAGATCCCGCTCTTTGAGCATACAACCGTTTTCTTTTGCCCGACCCGCGAGATGTTTTATGAATTTTGCGAAAAGGCAGGAATTCCAATTGAACCTGATTTCGAACTGGCGGGAGGATTGACGCTTACTTGCACTGGTGAGAAAGGCGGTAACTTCTACGTGATCGCAGTGTTCGACAATGAGTTAGGAACACTGGTCCATGAATGCGCTCACACCACATTCCATGTTTTAAGTGATGTAGGCGTCGTGGCGACCACTGATCCAACTCATCCGGCGAATGAAACTTACGCTTACATGGTAGGCCGCATCTTTGATGCATTTTTTCCTATCCTGGCAGAATCAAACGAAGCACAGGTTGCAGCAATGCAGGCGGCTGAAGTAGTGGAGCAGGCATTAGAACAGGCAGAACAGCAGAAGGAAGAAGAAAAACCCGCGAAGAAAGGCAAACGCAAGCCTAAAGCAAAAGATGCGTCAGTCCCGCGCGTAATGAGCTTTAAGAGAGGGTGATTATGTTTGCTTTTCTGTTAGGCGTATTTGTTGGCATAGCTGTCGCTGTGATCTTGATATACGGACATTGATATTATGGACGCTTACATCATCGCCGGATTAATCGGTGTTTCTGTATTTATGGTGGGATTTGTTATTGCCGTACTGATAACCGTAAAGAGTAAGTTATGAACATCTACTATTTCATCTGGTTATTGGTGCTCATCGTAGGTATTGGCGTGAACATTTTCAGGCTATGGTGAAATATGATTGACCCGCTAATTATCCTTTCTGCCTGCGTCGCTGTATGGCTGGCGATCATGATATTCATTGAAAGCTGAAGGTATTCACCATGAATATTTACGATCTCATCTGGTGGTCGTTGGTCGCCGTCATTATCTATTTCTGGTGGAAGAATGTTGTATAGGTGAAAGCATGAACGCATACGAAATGCTATTGCTGGTGGCTGTAGTTGTAGTCATTGCCGTAGATGTTTATCGGGAGTTTAAAAAATGAAATGGCTTGATTTCCTTTTCCTGATCGTTGCGATTGTCCTTACCATGACCGCGCTGACTCAATAGGTGAGCAAATGGATGTTATCGAAGCCGTATTATTCGTATGTATAGCTGCGTTAATTATTGTTGGAGTGATTATCAATGTCTGATGGTGATTTCTTATTCATAGCTTTAAGTACGCTGTTAATCGTTATCGTTTTCTTCGCATAAAGGTAAACAATGAAAGAATTATTCGACTGGTTGGAAGTATTAACATACTGCGCAAGTTTTGTTGCTTGCGTATATATCATCAATAAATATTGAGAGGTGAATTATGGCCCGCACTAAAAAGGCAAATGCTGACGATAAAAAGCCAGCCGCAAAAAAGGTGGGCCGTCCGCATGGTTATACCGAAGAAAAAGCATTAGAGATCTGTGAACTGGTGGCGGACGGTCAGAGTATTAATAAAATTTCGAAAATGTCTGGTATGCCTACCCGTTCGACAATCCTGAAATGGTTTAGGGATGTACCGGAATTCTCGATCATGTACGCGCGCGCGAAGGAGATCGGCTTCGAGGTATTGGCTGATGAAATCATCGATCTTTCTGATGCGACAGAAAACATCAAAGCGGAGGAATTGCGCCGCCATCAACTGATGATTGATACCCGCAAGTGGCTACTGGCAAAACTGCAACCGCGCAAATACGGTGAACGCGTCACACAGGAGGTCGTCGGTGATGCAAATAATCCGGTACAGGTTGAACAACATACGCAAATGTCGATCGAGGACTACAGAAACGCCCGCCGTGAAATGCTCGAAGAGGATGATTGCTAGTGAGGTGATGTTATGGACTGGTCACATTATTTCGTTTATGACGAAAATAGCGGCAATTTAATCTGGAAGGTAAAGCCTAGCGCCAAAGTTAAAATAGGCAGTATTGCTGGTCATCTGGATCGTGATGGTTACATCTCAGTAAAACTTCATAAACATACACATCCGGCGCATTGCATTATTTGGGAAATGCACAACGGCCCAATCCCGGTTGGGTATGAGGTTGACCACTTAGATCATATTCGAAGCAATAATAAACTTAACAACCTACGCTTAGTTACGCGCAAAGAAAATCAAAGGAATCAAAAACTACATAAAAGGAACACAAGCGGGTTTTCCGGCATTTATTGGGAGAAAGCGATTAATAAGTGGCGAGTCCGCATTATGGGGAATAACGGAAAATCATTAAGTTTTGGCTGTTTTAATAATAAAGATGATGCCATAGCGGCAAGGAATAAGGCTTACGCCGATTTGGGGTATCATGATAACCACGGGGTGAGCCATGAAGTCAACCAGTAAACAAAGAACAGAAGCCAGGCGAATTGAGTGTATAGAAAGCGGTGAGTACTTTTGCCGCTACTTCTATAAACAGCGCACTGGCGCAAAGATGATAATTAGCGCACACCATAGAGTCATTCTTGAAACACTACAAAGAGTCATTAATGGCGAAATAACCCGTTTAGTCATTAACATTCCTCCAGGGTATTCCAAAACAGAGATCGCGACAATTAATTTTATGTGTCGCGGCCTCGCCATCAATAACCGCTCACGATTCCTTCATTTATCCTACTCAAACAACCTTGCGTTACTCAATTCATCAACAGCAAGAACTACTATCAAGTCCAGATCCTTTCAAGATATGTGGAGAATGGATATAAGGGCCGATGCTGACAGTAAATCTATGTGGTGGAATCAGTACGGCGGCGGCGTGTATGCGACGTCAACGCTTGCACAGGTTACAGGTTTCCGCGCAGGCCATATGGAGGAAGGCTTGTTTAATGGGGCCATGATTATTGATGACCCATTAAAGCCCGCTGACGCTTACTCTGACGTGGTGAGAAAGCAGGTTAACACTAACTACAACGACACGCTTGCTTCACGTCTGGCAGTGCAAACCACGCCAGTGATCGTCATTATGCAGCGCATCCACTACGATGATTTATCCGGCTACCTGTTACGCGGTGGTAGTGGTGAGAAATGGTATCACCTTAACCTGCCAGTGAAGATCGACAACAGCATCGACTATTGGGATCTGTACCCGGAAAACGAATTCGCTATCCCTATTGCTCATAACCTGCCGGACGGCTGGCTATGGCCTAAAAAGCACAATGACAGCCATGAAGCCGGACTGAAGGCGCACAGACGGTCATTTGAGGCACAGTACATGCAGCGCCCGCGTAAATTCGACGAGGAAGGCGCGTTATGGACTGAAGCAATGATAACCGCCGCGCACCGGATGCAGATAACGCAGGACAGGATCCGCACGGTGATAGCCATCGACCCGGCGACAACATCATCTGATGAGTCAGACGAAACAGGGATTGTAGCCTGTTCAGCCTATGGTGGCGGCAAGCACGCACAGTATTCTGTAGACGGTGACTACTCAGGCCGCATGTCTCCTAACGACTGGGCGCAAGCATCAATGAACGCTTATAACATCCATGAAGCTGACGCGATAGTTATCGAAACCAACCAGGGCGGGGAAATGGCAGAGGCCACGCTACGTAACGCCGGATTCAAAGGCCGCATTGTTAAGGTGCACGCAAGCAAGGGTAAATTCGCCCGCGCCGAGCCAATATCGGCACTGTATGCACAAGGAAGGGTGGCCCACACAGGCAGCCTGTACACGCTGGAAAATCAAATGATGGAATACGTGCCAGCTACCGCTAAAAAATCCCCTGACCGCCTCGACGCTATGGTGTGGGGTATCACCGAACTAAGCCAGCCACAGGCGATGGGCCTCATGTTACCGAAGCGCCTGCGCGGATTTTAAAAACCATCCCACAATCCCCCACAAGTTTTTCTATTTTTCGCGTAGCAACGCGTAAACATGTATTCAGGAGTAAACATTATGCCATCCAATTTAGAATTGGCGGTTAATGCTGCCTTGTCACAACGCCAGGCGGCCTTTGCCCGCTATGCAGCCGCTAACCCATTCACTATGGGGATCGACGCTAAACGTAACGCCGCGTGGAGTGAATACGGATTCAAAGAAGAGCTTACCTATACTGATCTATATAAGCTGTATCGTCGCGGTGGTATTGCTCACGGGGCCATTGAAAAAATTATCACCACATGCTGGCGCGATAGCCCGGTGCTGATAGAAGGCACTGAAGACGAGAAAGCGGAAACGGAAACACCCTGGGAAAGAGAAATAAAGAAACAATTCGATAACCGATTCTGGCGTGTTATTGCTGAATGCGATCGCCGTCGCCTGGTTGGTCGTTATGCCGGACTATTGATTCACGTCAAAGATAACCAGCCGTGGGATCGTCCAGTAACAAAAGGGGTAGGCATCGCTAAATTCACTCCTGTATGGGCTGGCGCACTAACACCAAAGGACTTCGATGAAAACCCGGATAGCGATAACTACGGTCTGCCGACATGGTGGGAATACAAAGAACGCATCAACAGCAAGACCATCGCAAGGAAAATACATCCAGACCGGATATTTATCTTTGGTGACTATTCTGATGATGCTATCGCTTTCCTTGAGCCATCCTATAACGCTTTTGTTTCGCTGGAGAAAGTGGAAGGTGGTAGCGGTGAGTCATTCCTGAAGAACGCCGCACGCCAGCTTGCCATCTCATTCGACAAAGAAATTGACTTCCGCTCACTGGCTGCAACGTATGACTGCGACGTCACAGAGTTACGCGAAAAATTCAATGAAGCCGCAGCGGAAATGAATAAAGGTAATGATGTGATGATGGCGTTACAGGGCGCAACAGTAAGCCCGCTGGTAACTGCCGTATCTGACCCGTCCGCAACCTATGATGTAAACCTGCAAACCGCCGCCGCTGGTATCGACATTCCAACGCGGATCCTAGTTGGGAATCAACAGGGTGAACGAGCATCAACTGAAGATCTCCGCTATTTCAATAACCGATGCATGACCCGCCGCCAGGAAATCGGAGGCGAGCTTGAAGAACTATTCCGCAAACTGGCAGACCTACGCCTTACCAGTGAGCCACGCGACATATCAGTGCTATGGGATGACCTCAACGCTATGACCAAAGCCGAACTACTGGAAGCGGCACACAAGATGGCGCAAATCAATCAGGCATGTCTTGCTACTGGTGAGCAGGTATTCAGCGGTAATGAGATCCGCGAAGCTGCCGGATATGAAGGGCCAACGCAGGAAGTAGAAGTGGAAGACGAGGACGATAAAGATGAAGATGAAAGTAAAGAGAATAATCAAAAAGATTCCGCCGTCCGCGATAATGCCATCTAACACCGAAGACCCGACCATGACAGGTAAGTTACGGTCGGGAGCTATTAAGCGTTTCAAATCCTGCCTGAAGAAAATAGCCGATCCATATATCGCCATACTGGACAAAATACAATATAGCCTGGCTGTTAATAAGAAATACACATTCCAGATTTACATGGATGAATTGCACGACATGCTGGAGGACGCCAGCGACATGATTGATGAGATATTCGAGCTAACCGACCCGGAAAGTTTTTGGTTCTGGCAGGAATACGTGAAGGTCGCGTATCAGCGAGGCACGGCACAGGAATACGCCAACCTTGCTAATCAGTCTGTCACTTACTCAAGCGCTTACCCTGATGTATCCGCCGTGCTATCAAGTACAACCTACCGCACGCGCCTTGCCATGGTGCGTACCCGTGTATTTGAAGAAATGCGCGGGCTGACCGCACAGATCAAAAAGGATATGGCCCGGCGATTAACTGAAGGCATGGCCCGTGGTTTAAATCCACTGGAAATAGCGCGCATATTGAATCAGGAAACGCAATTGCCACTGTACAGGTGCAAACGTATTGCCCGAACTGAAATATGCACAGCGTTACGCACAGCACGTATGGATGAGGCCGAAGCGGCGACAGAAGAATTTAATCTGCGCACTATGCAAATGCACATTTCGGCATTATCACCGACTACCAGGCTATCGCACGCGCAGCGGCACGGGAAAACATACACCATAGATGAGCAGCGCGAATGGTGGAGCAGATCCCCAAATTCTATTAACTGCAAATGTAGCACGATTACCGTATTAGTTGACGAAGACGGTAACATATTAAACGAAAGAATATTAGATCGGGCGCAAGAAAACTATAAAGTTGCGCACGCTAAATATGGCGAAGATTGGGAGTAAAACCGTGAGTAAAGAACTGATTCAGGTTAATACCAAATTAACCGCTAATACAATCCGCCGTGAAACGTATAACGGGCGGGAGCATATTGTTGTTCCGTCATATACGCTGCCATTCAATATTGTTATGAATCGCGAGTATTACCCGGAAGCTGAAATTATCGCTAATTACCAGTCACTGGAGGGTACACTTGCCCCGCTGGGCCATCCTACCGTTGACGGTAAATTTGTTTCCGCATTTAGCCCGGAAGGATTAAACACGGGTTTTTGTGGAGCGTGGAACAGAAACGTTGAATTACGCGGCAATCGTGTTTATGTGGAAAAGTGGGTGGATATTGAAACAGCCAGCCACTCAGAACAAGGCCGGGAATTGTTGAGCAGGCTGGAAGCACTGGAGAAAGGAGAAAGCAAGGATCCTATCTGGTCGTCCGTCGCTGTATATCGTCAACGTATGCCAGCTACTGAAGAGATGAAAGCCCAGGGCGCTGACAGCGTTGTTAAAATTATGTCGATCGATCATGACGCTATTTTGCTGCATGAGCCGCCAGCCGCCTCACCTGAACAGGGTGTAGGGTTGATGGTTAATACTGACCAGGCGAAACCGTTAATGGCGGTGGCAATGAAAGAAAACAGCTACCGCACGCTTGAGAAACAATTAACCGACGCGGCGCGGGAATTATTCCCTGATGCCGATTATGTGTACGTGGTGGACTTCACTGATAAAGAGGTGACGATCGCCACTAATACTGAAAGTGCTCAAGTTTGCGCATATGAAAAACAGGCTGATAAAATTATTCTCAATAATGGCGAGCTTGCAACCAACGAGGAAAGTAAATCCTGGTTTGCTCAGTTCGCTGAACACCTTTCTAATCTTTTCTCCCTGAATGAAAAAATTAAGGCCAATAAATCGGAGGACGATCCCATGCCTTTGACCAAAGAAGAACGCGCCGAACTGGTAAAAGAAATTAACGAAGGCTTAGCCGCCAATATCGCTAATGCAGTAGCAGAGGCATTAAAACCAGTACAGGCAAGCGTGGAAGAATTACAGACCAACCAGAAAGCAATTAAAGAAGAAATTGCAGCAAATGCAAATAAAGAAGTAGCAGAAAAACGCGCCGCAGTAGCAAAAGTACACGGCGAAATTGTTGCTAACGCATTAAATGGTGAAGCGTTAGAAGCAATGTTTAAATCCCTGGGTAAAGCAGCGCCGATGGCAACCAACGCAGCAAGCGAAGGTAAAAAAGGCGAAGTACCAGACTTTAACACTTATTTCTAATTAAAAGGGGATCACAATGTTTCGTTTTCGTCGTGTAAATATTGATGGCAAGTCAATTACCGAAACCTATGCAGCCAATGAGGCGGTGAAGCCTGGTGAACTGGTTAAACTGGCTGAAGGTAAATTCGCTAAAGCAGCCCTTGCAGATGTTGGCAAGGCCCAACTTTTCATCGTTAACCCGGCATTCCATGAAGGCAAAACCATTGCTGATGAAATTGCTAAAGGCGCAACCGTTGTTGCTGATTATGTGGAGCAGGGCCGTGAGTTTGCTCTTCGTGTCCCTGCCGCAGCATACAAAAAGGGGGCAGCTATCGCTTTCACGGCTACTGGCGTCAAGCTGTTTACCGAGCCACTTGAGTCAGCACCCGCAGATCCGATTGTCGCATACTGCCAGGAAGACGTAACCCTGGAAGCGGAAGACTTTATCCGCGTTCGCGTCGCTTAATTTAAAAGGGGGAAACATGTACTTTACTAAAGAAAACCTTGCTACCAACGCCCGTATGCAGGGCCATTGGAAAGAACTGTGGGCGCAACGCAATATCTTCAACGAGCAGCACAACGCCATGATTGCAGCAAATCAGGCAAATATGACCGCTGAAATGTTGACCTGTAACGCCGTCGGCGGCTTCGCAAAAGATTTCTGGAAAGAAATCGATAACCAGATTATCGAACTGAACACCGAAGAAATCGGTATTGAAATCGTCAACGACCTGATGGGTGTGCAAACCGTACTGCCTATCGGTAAAACGCTGAAAATGTACAGCGTATCCGGCGACATCAACGATGAAGTCGTGATGTCTATGGATGGTCAAGCGCCGCACGGCTTTGATCACACCGAATACGGCAGCGATGGCGACCCGATCCCGATGTTCGCGGCTGGTTATGGTGTCAACTGGCGTCTTGCTCAAGGTCTGAATACTGTAGGTATCGATCTCGCCCTGGATAGCCAACGCCTGAAACTGAAAAAATTCAATAAAGCCCGCGTACAGTTCTATCTGAACGGTAACGACAATATCGTGGTAGATGGTCATAAAGCAATGGGTATTAAAAACCACAAAAACACCCAGCAACTTAAACTGAAATCTGTCGCTAAAATCGACCTGACCACCGCGACTTTCGATAAGATTATTGAATTCTTTACCACTGGTGAGTTCGGGAAACTGGCCCGCGCCAACTTCGTAGCTAAATACGATGTAATGTGGGTATCGCCAGAAATCATGGCTAACCTGGCACGCCCACACATCGTTAATGGCGCAATTGTTGGTAGTGTACTGGATGTTATCAAGCCGTTTGTCCCGGTTGATGATATTCGCCAGACCTATGCGCTGACTGGCAACGAATTTATCGCTTATCAGCGTAGCCGCAGCGTCATCACCCCGCTGATTGGTATGACCACTGGCGTAGTTCCGTTACCGCGCATGATGCCGACTGATAACTACAACTTCCGCATTATGTCCGCCGAGGGTCTACAGATCACCTGTGATATGAAAGGTCGTTCAGGTGTGGTCTACGGCAGCAATACCTGATTGATATGTTTCTGTAACTCCCCGGCGCGATGCCGGGGAGTTTTTTTGTATGTGGAGAAAACAAAATGGTCACTACAGAACAGGCGCGGGAATATCTTGAAAGCCAGGGTATTGACCTGCCAGACATTATCTTATCTTTGCTGGTGGAGCAGGCAAATAGCGTTAATGAATGCCTTGACGCCAACTATCCGGCCTCCACTGCAACATTGATTCAGCTTTATCTGATTGGACTGTTAGGACTCAGCCAGGCTGATAAATACGTCTCATCGCAGACGGGTCCGAACGGTGCAAGCCAGTCATACCGCTATGTCGATTTCAACAAACGATGGAAGGCGGCCTATTCGTTGCTTTACTCACTTGATAAACATCACTGTACAGCCGAACTAATTCCAGCAGATCCAGAAAACACCGCGCACGCCGGACTGTGGATAGGTAAAAGCGGGAGGATGTAACAATGTGGAACGACCTGACATTACCGGATCCGCTATTGCCGAAACTGTTTACCCGCGTGTGGGTGAAGACAGACACCGGGCGACAGGTGGCAGCATACCTCAATGATGCTGGTGAATGGGTAATTCTTTGCCCGCGCGTGGCTAAAACCCATCCGAAAATCGTTAAATGGAGCTATGGCTATGAGTAAGATCGCGAGATTCAGCTATAAGGCATTAGTCACCATTTACCCCGTAACGCGTGACGACTGGACAAACTCCGATGTATACGGCGCACCATACCTGGTTGATTGCGCATGGGAACGCACGGACGGCACTGCAACAGACGCAAACGGGAATGAGGTTAGCAACACAATAACCGTATATACCGAACTGCTTCATAATTTGCAGCCAGTACAGCGCCCGGAAATTGGCTGGATGGTCGCAACTGGTGACACCACTGATATTTCCGACCCGCTGGCGGCAGGCGCGAACGTTATAACTGGGATCGTTAAATGGGATATGGGTCTATTTTACGACACGCCGGATTATAAGATCGTGACAGGGGGTTAATCATGCCTATCAAGGGTGTTAAACGTGTCAGGGAGCGATTAAAGCAGGAGCTAAAGGAAATCACAGATAAGAAAACTCATGAGGTGTTATGGCGAGTAGGGATGCTGGCTGGTGGCTTCGCGGCGAACATGACACCAGTTGATACGGGTTTTTTAATTAACAGCCAATTTCAATATATAGGTGACACGGCGGAGGGTATGCAGTTACGGCTGGGATATACGGCACGTTACGCTGAATGGGTGCACAATATGCCAGGCACATTAAAAGGCCAGCCGCGCGAACATTTCGGGAAAACAAATAACCTTTCAGATTTCGGGCCGAAACAGGTAATTGAGTTCGGCGGCGGTACTGGCAAGGGTAAATATTGGGATCCAAACGCGGAGCCGGAATTTTTGCGTAAGGCATTCGAAGATCCAAACAACGCCGACGATATTTATAAAGAGATTGTAGAAGGTTACAAAGTATGAAACGCAGCGAAGTCTACGACAATATAAGAGACTGGATACAGTCTCACGGATACGATGAGGGCTATATTTTGCAGGCCCGTTTCTGGAATGAGCGAAGTAATTCGAATAATGACAGATACATCGTGATCCAGCAGAACGGCGGCGCGGCTGGTGAAGAAGCAATAACCCGTGATTATTTCCGCATCCTGGTTATTTCTGCGCGTAATGATGCAAATATAAGTGAAGTGGAAGACCTTGCTGACGCCATCCGTCAAAGTATGTTAACAGAATATAAAACTGATAAAATTACACACATGAAGCCAGTAGGCGCTATTCCTGCAATGCAGACAAGAGAAGGGCGCTTTATTTTTACCGTAGCTTTCCAAACCATCATATCCAGATAAGAGGTAATAAACATGTCTCAGACTTGCGAAAAAGGCGCGTTTTTAGGCCGCGACGTTGCTGTATTCTACGCTATCGCTTGTCCTAACGCGAAACCTGAAGACAGCACTTATAAAGCGTTAGGCATGATGCGCGGCAAAACACTTTCCGTAGAATGGGAAACCGCAGACGCCACCGCTGATAAATCAGCAGACTACACCAAAGAATCACTTGTCACTTACAAATCTGTTTCTTTCTCAGGTGACGGCGTATCCCGTACTGAAGAAATTCATAATCAGAAGGCACTTAAACGCCACGTTATTAACCCAGGGGAAACAACCGGATCGCAACCTTATGTTTGGCTTAAAATTGTTTCCCCGGCTGATGTAACTGAGGGTCCATTCCTTTGCACGACCTTTAAAGAGGAAGACCCGAACGATGATGTTTCCACCTGGTCTATTGAGTGTTCAAGTGCTGGTAAGGTGACGGTTGGCGACATCCCCGCAGCGTAGCAATAAATATTAACATCGGGGCCATCTGGCCCCTTTCTTTTAAGGCGACAGCTATGATCCATGTTCGAACGGGACAATTTGCTGCTGTGGTAGACGGAAGGCGGTACGTGTTTAATCCATGCTTCGCTGCGATAGCTAAGATCGGTAGTGACAGCGAACTGGTCGAATACTTCGCAACCATACACGGTGGCAAATATCCATCACGATTGCCAGCAGATCCAGGCCTACGCAATCGCATTCTGGCGCGGTGTTATGGTGAAATAGTTCAGACATCAATGCACATCCTGAAATGTTGCTCAGACGACGAAATAGGCCCGTTATTGGGTGAGTGTAGTTTTACCCCTTCAGGCAAGTTGCGACTAAAACCAGGCTTGATGCCTACTGATGACGTTATCACGCTGGCGCAGCATTGCATGTACCACGGCTTAATCGGTGACGGGCCGGAAGAAGAGTCCGGAGAAATCCCGGAAGGGGAATATAAGCCGACTTTTAACGTCCTTGAATTCGTCTATTCTGCCGTTGCTCACCTGGGCTTGTCAGAATCGGAAGCATGGAATATGACAATGACCGGATATAGGGCCGCTGTACGCGCTAAAACGCCGCCAGACGAAAGAAACGAGAGAAGCAAGCCAAACATTCACATAAATAAACGTGCTTATGACGAGCAAATGGAGGCCGCTAAAAAGGCACTAGAAAGAATAAAAAATCGTGAGCAAGAAAAAGCCCGGTAGATCCGGGCGTTTTGCTAATTGAAATCTTTAATTGCTGTACCTGGTGAACTGTGTGTGATTGTATTGTATACAGACTTTGCCTTACTGCGATCTTTCCATTCTTTTAGGATGCAGTTATCAAACTTTGCGATAACCCTTGAAGGGGATAATTCTTCAACATCCATGTAAGTAAATCCTATCGTGCTGGTTACTGAATACCATACGTGATAACTATAATTACCGTCATGCTCGATTCTTTGTGGTTCCCCCATTATTTTATTCACTTGCTCACAAGTCATTCCAACTTGCAATTTTTTATCAGCTAACTTAACGAAATCAGTTGATCTTGCGCACCCTGTAAGAGCTAAAGCCATAACACCAATGAGAACCGCTTTGATTATGTTTTTCATGATTTACCCCTTAATTCCAGTTGCAAGCGTTTTTCACTTTGTCGATGTGGTTATAAAGACCATCAATGTTAAACACCGCTTTCTCAATGTCGCCAGCTTCCGGCACTACTTCAATGATGAATTGTTTTTCGTTAACCATTTTTTTAATCATTGGGATGGCTTTTTTGCCGTCCCATAATCCAAGAGCTTTATAATTAGTTGACCGTCCCCACTCAGTAGCTACAGCTTTGTGAACGCCGATCCGGTAGTTAATATAAGTAGTGTCCCCGGCGTCAGTTACATGGTGTGACCATGCTACGAACATTTTTGTTTTATTACCCTGGCAAGCGATTGTTAATACCGGTTTATTCTTATCCTGTGCCTTCAGTGTCGGGAAAGCATCAAGACTTCCGCTGAATTGTTCTGCTTTCACAAAAAGGAATACGTTTTTTGCGTCCTGCATATCATCTTTTCTTTCAACTACAAGCCACTGTTTACCAGCATTTTCTTTTTCTAACTGTGCATCGTATGCGGCTTGTTTTGCTTGTTGTTCTGCAAGCCATTTAGCATTTTTCTCTGCTAATGCTTGTTGTTCTTGATTGGTCACTATAGGCGCTTTTTCATTATCCTCATTGCAACCAACCAGACCCAATACCGCCGCAATCATTGCCACTTTTGCTAACCGTTTCATAACCCACCACGCTAACTTGATTTACTGACCTTTCCCTTTGGCTTCCTTATACAAAATGGAGTCGTTGAAGTAAAGCCATTTTGTATAAAATAGATACACAGATCACATTTTTGCATGAGGTTAAATCATGGCTACCAGTGTAGGTACAATTTATTACGAAGTTGATGCAAAAACTGGTCAACTTCTCGTTGCACAACGACAGGCAGACCAGGCCTTTGACCGTATAGAGCGCGGCGCAAAACAGGCTGACCGCCAGGTAAACACCCTGAAAACATCCATCAAGGCACTGACCAGGGTTATCCATTTGCTAATTGCTGCGGAGGCTGTGCGCCAATTTATGGATATGGCGGAGCAAGCAAAAATGCTTCGCGTAAAAATCAAAATGCTTACGGGCGATGCGGAGTCCGCCGGACGGGTTTTCGACGGCCTGAAAGCAATATCCAGGGAAACGGGGCAGAGCCTGAAGGATACTGGCGAACTATGGCAGGGCCTGGCTATCTCACTGAAGAACACGTCAGCTACGGAAGGGCAATTGCTTAACCTGGTTGGCACTATTCAGAAAATGGGGGCGTTAGGCGGCGCATCAGCGGAACAGATGTCTAACTCTATGCGCCAGTTCCGCCAGTCTATAGACGGCGGCGTGCTGCGTGCTGAAGAATTTAACAGCCTACTTGAAAACACCCCGACCATCGTACAAACAATGGCCCGCCATATGGGATTATCAATGGGCCAGTTCCGCGCTGAAATGCTGGACGGCAAGATCACGGCAGAAAGGATGGTTAACGCAATCCAGGCGGCTACGCAGGAAACAAACGAGCAGTTCGCGCAGTTGCCTCGCACATCCGGTATGGCTATCAATGAGCTTAAAGTCGAAATCATGGGCCTTGTTGAGCAGCTTGATGATCTTTTCGGCGTATCAGATGGCGTAGTCTCAGCTATCGACTTGATCACAAAAGGCGTTAAGGGGTTAGGTGAGGGCGCTAAATTCGCTAAAACCTGCTTCGATACACTCAAAACGGCTGGTGGCGAATTCATCGACATGTTTGATGATGTGGCTGTGAAGGCTGGCGAGGTGGCAGAGAAGATCATCGCAATGGTGACGCCAATCAAGGCGCTTATGGACGCTTATAAATGGATGAAGGAGGTTGTAGATAAGCGCAAGGAAGAACTAAATAACAATCCTACAAAAATGTTCGGACCGTTAGTAGGCCAGGTGATGACGCTTAAAAATGATCTCGATGCAGTTCGCAAGAAAGGTGAGGAAGCGAAAGAAGCGTTAACTGCACCAGATGACGGAACTATTACCGGATTCGATAAGCCAGTGGACAAGCCTAAAAAGGGTAAGAAAACTGGCAGCAAGAAAAGCAAAGAGGATACGCTTGGTGACAAAGGCATAAGCGTTTCCGACATGTACAACAGAGACGCCGCCGCCATGCGCAAAGCGTTAGAGAACGGAAAAGCCATTGATGCTGCGTTCGCCCAGGGAAAAATAACCCTGCTTGAGTACCGCGCCGCTCAAAAGGGGATTGGCAAGGAACTGAAGGAAGAATTAGCACAGATTCCGGTAGATGAATTGCGTGATAAATGGTCGCAAATAGTTAGCCCGATGGACCAGCTAAAAGGCGAAGTTAACCCCATCCAGCAGGCACAAAATGAATGGGCCGTCCGTAAGCAAATGCTTATCGACCTGGGCGCTACCGAAGCGCAACAGAAACAGGAATTGTTAGCCTATGAGCAGCAGATCCGCGATCTGAAATGGGAGCAATGGCAGGCGCAAAGCCAGACAAACGGCCTGATCGGTGATTGCGTTAATGGCCTTAAAGGTGGTATGAGCAATGCGCTTGTTGGCCTGTTAAACGGCACTCAATCATTGAGTGATGTTTTTGCTAACTTAGGCAGCAATATACTTGGGAATATCGGTAACAGACTTTCGGACATAGCTGCCAACTGGATAGCAGATCAAATCATGATGGAGACACAAAGCAAAGCCACGCAGGCCAGCACAACGGCAAGCGCGGTTGCCGCTCAGGGAAGCATTGCGGCGGCGGCGGCCCCAGCCGCGGCGGCAACTGCGGCATCAACTGGCGGCAGCTGGGCGGCGGCTGGTTCGGCGGCACTTACCGCGATCATGTCGCTGGCTACGTCAATTTTTGGTGGCGGGCGTTATAATGGTGGTTCGGTTAACGGTGGTAGCCTGTATCGCGTAGGGGAACACGGTAAGCCGGAATTATTCCAGACTAATAACGGTCGTCAGTATATGATACCTGGCGAAAATGGCAGAGTAATTCCTAATCGTGACATTGGCGGCGGCGGTGGCATCAACATGCCAGTGACCATCAACGTCCAGACCACGAACGGATTCAGCGACGATGACAGCCGCAGACTTGAGCAGACGATGGAACGTGTAGCTATGAAGATGATAACAAGGGAATCTCAAAGACCGGGCGGAATGTTGCAACCGCGCCGCAAATAACACTAAGGCCGCTTATAGCGGCCTTTATTTTACATGGTGAGAATATAAATCAAACAGCACAGGAATACAGGTGCGGCGAAGTCGCAAACGCTAGCCATATTCCATGCTTTAGGTAAGAATCCGCCATACCACGGCATTCTTTCCCGTTTTCCACCGCAAAATTCCGCTATGTAACGATATTCAGCCTGCGTGTGTTCCCGTGCAAAAAAGAATGTACATCCAATCAGGCCGCCAGTGAGATAATCACCAGTAAGCAGGCCGATAACAACCTGCATAGCCGCCGCAGCAAGTGCGTGACCAATAACGGTTAAATCCATAGTTAATCCCCCTGATCGTTCTCAAATGTGCCATCTACAAATTTTTGAAGCCCGGCGATAAGTTGTGTAGCCTGCGATTTTTCAATTACGATGGTGTCACTCCCCATAAGTTCGGTTATCCACAGCCGGTCATTCTCATCAAGATCTAACCTAACTCCGTAACATAACTCTGTTTCGTCAATAATCATTTTTCCCCCTATAATCTTCCGTTACGTGCGATGTACCCCCTGCCGAACATCACTAGCCAGATGTTCCAGATCTCACGCCAGGTATATTTCTCATCCTCCATACCCCACCTCACTTATGGCAACCGCGCACGCCAGATAATTCATTAAATTTGTGATGCTCGACGATTACCCATGCTTTCAAGTCTTGGCTATAAACACGCCAATCTAAATTGGCGCGGAAGGCGTAGCCGTAGCCGTCCTTTAATTTTTTGGGTGCAACATCTTTGTTTAAAAACGCGTTCAGAAGTTCTTTTGCTTTTTTGATTACGTGTCCAGGTGCGTTTTTCTGTGCTTTCAGGTTTTTGTCAATCGCTACCAGTTTCATAACTCACCCCATCATCCTTAGTTAAGTTCCTTCAGGAAGAAGTCCCGGTATTCATCTTCTTTCGCATTCATCATGAATTGACCGTATTTGAATGCGTCGTCGAAACCCTTAACGATTGCTATTTCCACTTGTTCGAATGCGTTGTTTAGCATTACCACTACATAGCGTTTCATTTTGGGCCTCCTTCGTTGGTACTGCTTTTCTTCTTGCTTTCTGTATACATCTTGTTTAGTGCCATGTGAAGCCATTTTGTAAACTAGCTATAATCATTGTGATGTAGATCTCATTTTTCGCGTAGAAGCGCGTAAAGATATATACAAAGTGTAACTTATGGGGGTTTTATGCCGGAAGTGTTCAGATGGACGCCGCAACGAAGCTACAGCGTGACCAGGGAGCCAGACGTATCTGTTGTTAAGCTGGGCGATGGTTATGAGCAAAGACAGGTAAAAGGTATCAATCCATTGCTTGATAGCTACACCCTGGTGTTTAAAGGCAGTAGCGCCGGATGTGGTGATAGTGGAAACGTAGCAATCCAGGCGGAAGCATTCTTGAGGGCGCGCGGCGCGGTCGAGGCTTTTTACTGGTCGCCGTCGATGGATAACGTGCAAAGGCTTTTTGTTTGCCGTAGTTGGAGCATGACCAAAGACGGACCGCTATACACGCTAAACGCAACATTTGAGCAAGTTATTAATTAAGGGAGGGGATATGCCTTATTTTTGTGTAGTGGAGCGCACTGGCGCTTTTACATTGTTTGCCGACTATGAAATTAATGATCTCACTGTACGGGCTGATAACGGTGAGACGTGGTATCTCCATGATATGGGTGATGGATATGTTGGCTGTACGACATGGGACGGAAAAGAAGTAGCATTTCTATCCTACGATTAAAAAACACCCCGCGAGAAGCGGGGTTTATAGTGTTGATAGCAGAATGCATAACAATCCAATAATGATAATAATCATTTCCAGAACGTAATGTTCGCACATCTCATAACGCCCCCTTCAAATATGTCAATCCCTTATCAGTGACGAATGAATGATTCACCTGGTTTTCATCCGTCATGATGATGAATAACTTTTCCTGTAGGTGTTTCGCTTTCGGGTACAGCGTTAAGCAGACCTGGTACAAAATCCCGCGCTCAATCAGCAAATCAATAAATTCGTGCTCATGATAACCGATAAGGCGGGCGGCCTGTTTCAACGTGTATACATAGTCACCGTGATTGCGCCGCGCCATATTGCCACCTATTTATCGAAGCAGCCTAAGTTATCAATACAGAAGTCTTTAGCGGCTTTTTCGTATTCCTGTTTTGCTTTCGGATCGTCTGCCGGGAAACCTTTCGCGTGTATTTCACCAGGGCAAGACTGGTCCATAGAATCTGCATAATAAGCAGTGAAGCTACTATTAATATCTTTCGGGTTCATAGCGTTGTCCTCGTCTGGTTCGTCGTCTGGTATTTCTATCGGGTTAACTGTAAAGTCACATGCTCTGTTCCAGCACCGGAGAATCTCAAGTCCTTCTCCGCGTGCATTTTCATACGTTTCGAATAACCCCAGGTATTCCCATTCTTGCCTATCAGTCCAAACATCTAAGCGCCATTTTCTCATTTCGCCCACCATTGAATTTAATAGGTTTAATCCGGTAGCCCATGACTCGATCATCTTTTTCTGATAGGTCTAAGGCCGTATCTAATGCGTCGCCAGGATTATCGAATTCAGCCTCGACATCACGCCCATTACTCATAAATAAGGTGAGTATCCATAACTTATCATTCATCCTGCGCCCCTTGTTCCATTTTGTTAACTTACCCTCCGTTTGAGTAAAATATACATATTGTAAAAACCGCGATCAATCCATTTTGGTATGATTTAGCGTGACGCAGATCACAAAATCAGAAGGTGAATAAATGCGCAATATACCTACAGAAATGATTATTGATTCCGTCGATGCCGGAGTCGGCGCGGTCATTGACCTGTTCGAACTGGACCTTACGCCAATGGGTGGCGAGGTTATCCGCTTCCATTCCGGCGCAAACGGCTATTACGGCCCGGTTATCTGGAAGGGCGTGGCTTACAACAGCTACCCGATCGAGGCGACGGGCTTCGAAATGAAAAACGAGGGTGTTTATTCGCGTCCTCAAATGGTTGTAGCCAACATTGGCGGGCTAATCACAGGGATGAATAACGATTTCAACGACCTGCGAGGAATGAAGGTTACGCGCCGCCAGGTGGAGGTTAAATACCTGGACGCCGTTAACTTCCCTAACGGCAATCCAGACGCAGATCCATCTATTGAGGCTGTATCTTTTTACGTCGTTGAAGCAATGAGCGAAGAAACAGCGGATCAGGTGCAATATGAATTGTCAACGCCAATTGATGCAGATAAAGCCGTTATCCCAGGGCGCACCATCCTTGCTGACGTTTGTCAGTGGCAATACAGAGGCGACGGGTGCATGTATTCTGGCGGCCCGGTCGCAACTGATAAAGATACACCAACAAGTGACCCAACGTTAGACAAATGCAGCCACCGCCTTAGCGGTTGCCGTTTGCGTTTTCCGCGTCCGGCAGCACTGCCGATCTCCTGTTTCCCTGGTTCCAGCAAGGTAGGTTAATCATGGGGATGGAAGACAAAATGTCGCGTTATGCCGCCGCGCATCCGTTTGAGGAAGTTTGCGGACTTGTAATAGATAACGAGTATTTTTACCCGTGCGCTAACGTGTCTGAAACACCTTACAACAGCTTCAAGATTTCGCCGGACGATTACATCAAAGCGGACGAATTGGGCGTTATAACCGCCGTTTTCCACTCCCACGTTGGTGATATTCCTGTATTGTCAGCGCGGGATCGACAGCAACAGGTTATTTCCGGGCTACCCTGGTTTTTATATTCCGGCGGCAAGATCAGGAAATTCCGTCCGGTTGCGCACCTGCTAGGCCGTAAATTCGTACACGGAACGACAGACTGTTACGCGCTTTTCCGCGACGCATATCACCTTTGCGGTGTAGATCTGCCTGACTTCGAGCGCCTTGATGGCTGGTGGCTTCGCGGTGAAAACCTGTATTTAAAAAACCTGCCATTGAACGGGTTTTATCAGGTTGATGCGCAAAGCATACAGCCTGGTGATGTGATCATTCGCCAGCCATTCAAAGGCGCTGACCCGTGTCACGCAATGATTTACCTGGGTGATAACACGGTTTTGCATCATGACCATGCCGGATTATTAAGCCGCCGCGAGCAAATGCGGCCTGCTTATGTTCGACAAACGCATTCAATATGGAGATCTGATAAATGCTCAAATTTAGATTTACGGGCAATCTTCGAAGATATTACGGCAAAGTGTGTTTAAACGTTGATACGCCAGCGCAAGGACTTGGCTTATTGGTTGCGCAGAATTATGAGTTCAAGAAGGCGTTTTTAAGCACCCCATTACGCTTACGAATTGCCGGGAAAGATTATGACGAAAACACCGCGCCCGCAGCGGTTAATAGTAAATACCCGGATGGGACTACCGTCATTGTTGCGCCAGTAGTTGAAGGCGGTATCGCTGGGATTGGTGTTGTAGGTTGGATCTTGATTGGTGTTTCAGTGGTTAGCGTTGCGTTCTCAATCTTTATGTCACGCAACATGAAGATAAAAACATCAGCAGAAAGCGCACAAGATAACACCATAACGAACAACACCTACACCAGCGTTGAAAACAAGGTAGGACAAGGCAGGCCAGTGCCAATCCTATTAGGTGAGATGAAAATAGGTTCAAACGTCGGATCGTTAGGCATAGACACAAGTAACAACAAAGACGCCCTAGACGTTGTAAGTTAACAGGAGAAAAGCCATGAGTAGCGGCGGCGGCAAAGCCAAAACACCAACATTATTGAACGATAACCTGTATCATAAACAGTTTTATCGTGTTTTAGATATTCTCAGCGAAGGGCCGATATACGGTCCGGTAAACCAGAAAGCGCCACTGAATGACGTGATGCTTAATGACACGCCTGTTACTGACGCAAACGGGAATACATCAATCCCGGGGATTAGTATAGCCTGGCGCAACGGCACGGCTGATCAATCTCCGATTAATGGTTTTAATGCCATCGAGTCAACCGTTATTGTCAACGCAAAGGTAACTCACGACACGCCAATAATCAGGACTGTTTCAGATCCAAACGTTACCCGCGTCAGGTTGAATCTTGGTGTTGATGCTCTCGTTCAATCAGATAATAAGGGCAACCAATATAATACATCTGTCATGTTGATGGTGGATGTTAAACCGTCATCATCTTCTACGTGGTCGCTGGTTAAAGATATACACATTGGTCCTGGTAAACAAAGCGGTGAATATCTGGAAGCTCACATCATTAAAGCGCCGGATGAAAAACCGTTTGATATTCGCGTTCGTCGCGTAACACCAGACAGCAACAGTGATCTATTGCAGAATGATACGCGGTGGAGTAGCTACAGCGAAATCATAGACGATAATCTGTCTTATCCTCATACCGCTGTAGCTGGCGCCGTAATTGACCATGATCAGTATACTGATACGCCTACCCGCACCTATCACCTTCGTGGCCTGATTGTTGATGTGCCTGACAACTACAACCCTGAAACGCGCACATATTCAGGTTTATGGCTTGGTGGATTTAAAAAGGCGTATACCAATAACCCTGCATGGCTTTTCCGGTATCTGGTTAAAAACGAGCGCTTTGGGCTTGCTCGACATGCTGGTTACATTGATGTTGATGATGGCGCTTTGTACGTGCTTTCTCAATACTGCGATCAGTTGGTTGATGATGGCTATGGTGGCCTTGAACCTCGCATGACGCTTAACGCTTACATTACAGAGCAAATGAGCGCCCGCGATTTACTGGACAATATCGCCGGGATGTTCCGAGGCATCGCGTTATGGGACGGACAACGCCTTACCGTGATGATTGATGCGCCACAAGACCCGATCGCCACCATCACAAACGCAAACGTCGTTGATGGTGCGTTCACTCGTTCAAGTATCGCCCGAGCAGAATGCTACAACGCCGTGATTGTATCATGGACTGACCCGGAAAACGGCTGGGAGCAATCAAAAGAGTATGTGGCAGATGATGAGCTAATCGCCCGTGATGGTTATAACGAAACCACGTTGGAGGCGTTCGGGTGCACTTCACGCGGGCAAGCGCACCGCGCTGGTAAATGGCTGATAGAAACAGCAAAACGCGAGCCGTCAAAATTCACGTTTAAAATGGCCCGTGATGCGATTCACTTTACGCCAGGGGATATAATCGAGATCCTCGACAATAACCGCGCAGGCGCGCGTTTAGGCGGTCGTATCGTGGCGAACAATGGGAAAGTGATAACGGTCGATAAAGTCGATTCAGAATACATTGCAGCAGGCGACACCATCAGTTTACTTGATGGCGATGGCAAATTTAAAAAACATCAGATCACTGGTGTTAACGGGAACAAAATCACACTGGCAGCAGCCCCGGCATGGATTCGGAACGGTACTGTTTTTGCTGTATCAACCGAATCTGCAAAACCCGTTTTATGTCGAATCATCAGCGTAGCAGAAACTGAAAACAACAGCGTGTACACCATCGAAGCAGCGCAACATGACCCGAAAAAACAAGCAGTAGTCGATGAAGGCGCTATATTTGAAATCAACAACGACACGCTTAATCACTTCCGCGTGCCGAGCATTGAAAATCTGAAGGTGGTAAACATTGGATCTGAAACGGTTCAATGCCGCGCAACATGGGAGACACAGACAACAACACATCGCATGACCTTTGAGATCCGCATATATAACACAGATGGTGCGGTTGTTAAAAGCTACGAAACAACGAAATACAGTTATGATTTTTATGGCATCGACGCTGGCGCGTATTCGTTAGGCGTTCGCGGAAGAAATGATACTGGCATGAAGGGCGCTGAAAGTATTGTTGATCTTGTTATTGGTGCGCCAGCCTCGCCAATAGGCGTTAACTGGGTTCCAGGTGTATTTCAGGCTACAGTGTACCCGATAAGCAAAACAACGCTAACAACTGATACAGCGTATGAGTTCTACTATGCAGGGAAAAACCAGATTACAGATCCTGCAAAAATAACCACGTCTGCGCAGTTTACCGGGCGCGGGTATCAGTGGACGTTCGGTGGAATGAACACGGGCCATACTTATTACGTTTATGTGCGCACGCGCAATGCCTTTGGCGTGTCAGACTTCGTTGAGGCGTCAGGTAAGCCAACTGAAAACTTCGATGAAATCAGCGACTATGTCACCAAAGACGTGATGAACTCAGAGCAATTTAAGGAATTGGTAAGTGATATTAAGGATCTTGGTGATCGCACTGATATTATAGAAAGCGCAACCGCCGACCTTAAAACAGCAACCGCCGACCTTAAAACAGCTACAGATGGCCTTAAAACTGATACAGATACACTTAAAAAAGACACCGAAGACCTTTATAAAAAAGTCGAAGAAAACGCCGATGGAATAGGCAAACATGAGGTAAGAATAGACTCATTAGAGGTATCAAACGAAAACGTTAATAACGAACTGGCACAGACAAAAGCAAGTTTACAAAACGCTTCGCTTGCTCTGATCAACAACTCGCTTGCTCAAACTAACACGCGGGTTACTCTTACCGCTCAATATAAGAAAGGTCGCAACGAAACAAAGGCACAGATTGACCGTATCGACAACGTTATCGCAGATGAGAAAAAATCGACAGCGGAATCACTGGAAACCATCACAGCAGAAATAAGCGCGATTGACTCAAACACCAAAGGTGAAATAGCCCGCGTAGACAAAGCGATAGCAACAGAAACACAGGCGAGAACAGAGGCTATAAACAACGTTAACGCCAGTGTCAGCAGACTGGAAAGCAAAACTGATGCGAGCGTTTCTCGTCTTGATAAAGCAATATCAGATGAAACACAGGCAAGAAGCGATGCAATAACAGAGGTTAAAGCTGATTTAACAACGCTTGAAAATAACACAAATGCCAATGTTAGCCGCCTTGATCAAGCTATCGCTGACGAATCAAGTGCGCGCGCTCAGGCAATATCAGGTATCAGTGCGGAGCTTGGTCTTGTTGAAAATGAGGTTGATAAAAACAGCGACGAAATAGATCAGGCGAAAGCAAGTCTGCAAAACGCCTCGATTGCACTTATCAACAACTCAATAGCGCAAAGCAAGATGAGCACTGTTATTGAGGCGAAATACAGGAAAGGCCAGACAAAAACAAAAGCGGAAATAGCAAGGATCGACACAGCAATAGCAGACGAAACACATGCCCGCGCGGAGGCTATAGCATCACTTGAAGCCAATATTAATGAAAATATTTCAGCAAAAATAACAGATATATCAACGGCGCTCGCAACTCACGAGGCATCAAGTGCTGAAAAATTTGTTCAAATATCGGCATCTTTCGACGATGTAAACTCAAGCATCACAGAATGGTCGCAGGCCATGACAACGGCTGACGAGGCATTATCAACCAAAATTGATCAGTTAACAGTGACCGTTAACGGGAACAAGACGGCAATAGAGACGACATCGAAAGCGTTAACCGACTTCAAGGGTAATGTCGATGCGTCGTATTCAATCAAGCTGGCAACAGATAACAACGGCATGAAGTACGCTACAGGTATGTCGCTTGGCCTTACTGGTGACGGCACAAACTTTCAATCGCAGTGTATTTTCCTTGTTGACCGCTTCGTGCTAATGACTGACGCAAACGGCACATATACAACGCCTTTCTATGTCACCAATGGTGCAATGTATGTACGGGAAGCTTTTATTAAAGACGGTTCAATCGACAATGCAAAAATAGGCAATGTCATAACGTCCTACAACTGGAACGGCAACGATCAAGGGTGGGCGATAGTTAAAGATGGATGGGCCACATTTAACAACGTTACAGTTCGAGGCACGGTATACGCCACTAACGGCGAGTTTTCAGGGGCCGTTAGAGCCAAATCATTTGAGGGTGGCATTAGTTCAGGTACGCAGGGAACAAGGCAATCCAGCGGGACGATCACAATTAACGTAACACCTAATACACCTAATAGTATGCTATTGCTTTTCGTTTCTGTGTACACGGCTGGTGTGCGCACAGCAAGCGGCGAACATACAGTAACACTACATGCTGGTGGTCGTAGTTTTAACGTTCCTCCGTCTTATGTTGCAAGTGGTGGCGTAGCGTCAACTTACAGATTTGATTCAACCATAATCATCCCTGTGATCGGGACCAATAAGAGGGCTGTTTCGTTATACTTGAGCCATGTTGGGCATGTTAGCCTAATTAATACAGACATCAGGGTTCTTGGCGCAGTATTACTAAACTCTTCATTTTTAACAGGTACTTTTGATTTTTAATACCAACCCCGCTACAGCGGGGTTTATACATATAGTAAACACATATTCGTCTGCGTAATGATAAAACGTTAAAATAGTATGGTTAATTAACATAATGGAGTCATTGCGATGATTTACACAACAGGCACGATAGCCGTTAGCGGAAAAACAGTTACCGGGACAGGGACTGAATTCAACGCCGCATTATCTCTGATCAGGGTTGGTTGCACTCTTATTGCCATTAGCGATCCGGTGCAGATTTTTTCAATTACAGAGGTAAAAAGCGCAACAAGTTTATCAGTAACCCCCTCGGCAAGTCCTGCTATTCCTGCTGGCACTAAATTTAGCATCCTGCTTTCAGACTCGATCTCTGTAGATGGTCTTGCTCAGGATGTCGCCGAAACACTGCGTTACTATCAGGGCAAAGAATCAGAAATAGCTGACGCCGTTGAATTTTTTAGCGACAACAAAGATGTGATTTCAGCCTCAAAATTAGCATCAACATCGGCCACCACTGCAACAAACGCGGCAAAAACAGCAACAAGCGCCGCAGATTCAGCTAAGACATACAGAGATGAGGCCCACGAATACGCCAATCAGACCGCGCAGCCTTACGCGTATGTTTTGCAGCCGCTGCCGGACGTATGGATACCGTTCAACGATTCTCTCGATATGATCACGGGCTACGGCCCTGGCACTAAAAAAGTAACCATTGACGGGGAAGAAAAAACAATATCATCAGATAAGGTTGTTTCTTTCTCACGCGCAAGTACAGCTACTTACATTAACAAATCAGGTGTTTTAACTGTGGCTGGTATTAATGAGCCACGTTTTGAACGTGAGGGTTTGCTTATTGAGGGGCAGAGAACTAATTATCTGTTAAACTCAAATAATCCGCAGTCGTGGCCTATACACTCATCACTAAATAAAGAGTTTGGTAGCGACAACTTTAACTTCAACTACGCAACAGTATCGCCGACTAATGATATTATAGGGACAACAGGAGGCTACGCTATAATCAATGTTGCCACCAGAGATAGGTTTAATCTACTTAGCGGTGAAAGTTTTACTTTTTCTTGTCGTGCCAAAGGTAGCAAGTGCAGACTCCGTGCGAGAGTGGCTTATGCTGGGGATGGTGGTGCTGACGTTTTTTCATCAGACGCATATCTAGACTTTGATTCAGTAACGGCTTCAGTAAGCGGTCAAGTCAATCTTATTAAAGCAAAACTCGAGCGGCGCGGAGAATGGCTTTATTTTGAAGTAACATACACGGCAGACGCTGATCGCAACGGCATAAACTGCGCTTTCTTTTTTGCTAACAAGATTAGCGAAGAGCCATTTTATGAAGATTCAACGATTACGCTAGCTACACCACAAATTGAGCTTGGATCATGCGCATCATCGTTTATTATTTCTAATGGTACGCCAACAACAAGAGCAAGTGATGTCGTAACAGTTACATCACAAAACAACCTTGCCGTTAGACCGTTTACTATTCTTTGCGAGGTTAGCAAAAGCTGGAACACGCCGCCAAATGTAGCACCACGTATATTTGATGTTGGTGGTCACATAATTGATGATAATTATTTGTCACTTGGATTTGTTTCAACAGGAAAACTTTCTGCAAATGTTGGAATGATTCAACCGCAAATTGACGTTGATGGTAATAGGTTTATTGCTGGCTTGAGAGCTAAATCAGATTTATCAGTTAATGCTATATTAAATGGAAACTATACGACTAATACTAACGGGAAAGTATTTGGCATTACTGCAAATTTATACCGTTTTGGTGGTCAAACTTCGTCTGGTACTCGTCACCTGTTTGGTCACATTAGAAATTTTAGGGTTTGGTTTAAGGAGCTAACAGAT
>ERZ1034969.174-NODE-174-length-45379-cov-14.722862_pt1 | contig 45379 bp, 70 predicted proteins | sample MGYA00520624_ERZ1034969 | MGnify/ENA primary metagenome ERZ1034969 (study PRJEB33766, sample SAMN09781776) | gut metagenome | biome: gut microbiome | host: Homo sapiens | place: Madagascar | study: EMG produced TPA metagenomics assembly of the PRJNA485056 data...
GGATATAATGCCATGACCTCATAGACGTGTTCTGTGGCATCCTCGCCGCACTGGTCGATGTATTTAAAACACTTGCCCGGTCTAAGAAAATATCTTGCACATACATACGCTTTTGTTCCGAATCTTGTGCTTGCGCTACTCATTTGTACTCCTCCTGTAATAATTCTTTATTGTCGAAAATATTGCCAACTACTTCAAAATGTTCCAAATCAAACTCATCGAGATACTGTCTATCCACGCTATTAGCTTCATGCGTTACCCATCCCGCAACACCCCATTCAACAGTTTCATATGTCGTGTCTTCTGGGTAAAATTCGTCCAAGTGTGCCATCAAAATGTCATTCTCCCAGATTCTCTTGCCGTTCTTATCGCAACGTCCCGTGAACTCGCAGAGGGTTTCGGGATCAATTTCCACACATACCCATCTTACATAATTATCTACATACAAGATTAAATGTCTTTTACCTAAAAGGTCATATTTTTTCACATAATATCCCTCGACCCATTTGTCATTATCAATCCGCTTTGCCTTGAAAAGAATTTCTCTCACTCGGATACCCCCTCTTCAATTTTTACTGATACTTTAATATCAGATTTGACGTAATCCCTTACTCCTTCTTTTACTGTTTCTCTCAAATCCCATTTGCTTATATTTCTTGTAACTATCCTCTCAATATTATTTTGTGCAAAAGCAGTTTTTACTTGCTTTTCAATTTCTTCTTCTAAAAGTTTTTGAGCCATTTCGCGAATGGTATTCTTATTTAATCCAGCTTCATTCATCATTTGTCTAATTTCCTGTCTTAATGCAATTTCTTCCACTCTCATTCAACTCCACCACTTTTTACGATCTCAACTGCTCTATCAATTGTATTTGCAATATTTTTGTAAGCACAATCTTTATCGGCATCTCCTGTATTTGCAATTGTTAAGAAGTATTTCATTTTTAATTGTTTTAACTGCTCAACAACCTCATCCACATCAAAAGCTGTCGACTGTGCGTCAATTACTGCACCTATTGCAAAATCTACATCCGAAATACCAAGCGAATCAATAATTTTATCAGCATCAATTAACCGCATTTTTTTCATTCCTCCTTTTAGTCTTTCGTCACAAAAATAGCAAAGCACAACACACATGCTATAATATCAATTACCAGATCATCCCATTTTTGATAGATTATATTTGTAACAATGTGTACAGCACTTGCAATGCTTAAAGTCAAGAAAAAACGTTTATTCATCGTTCTTCAGTCTCCTTGATATATTCTTCGCACTCCTCAGCATATTCATAACTGTTCATATCATCGCATCTGCACTGACAGGAATCCTGTTTCGTACAGTAGATGCAACACTCTGCTTTGCCGTCCGGACACTCTAATGTAGAAATATAATTTCATTTTACGTCCTCCTAACATCTGACAATCTCAATGCATTCATCCACGATGAATTTATGCGCTTCATCTCGGAGATGTTTCATTCTCTCAGTGACAATCTCCTTAGACTTGCTAACTGCTTCGTTGAAATCTTCTGTTTCAAGGTCTTTCCGGCTGATTCCCAGTTCGTAGCAGCTCAGGTAAAGGTTATCCCCACATCCCGCATACTTGTGAATGCTGAGTTTCAGTGAATTATCTTTCAAGTCGAAGATACTTCCATCTTCAAGTTTTTCTTTGTATCTGGCATTACTTTTAAATTTCATTCCATCCTCACTTTCCCCATGTAAGCAACTGGCACGCTATTGTGCAGTCCTCCATGATTTCTGTATTAATATTTCCTCTGTCTGGTTCTAATTCATCAAGAAATACTCCGTTTATGCAGCTGTGACCGATTTCTCGCTCCTGTCTGGCTCTGCGTTCGAAAACCTCTGGGAAATCTACTCTAATTTTATTCCAGTAGCCCATTCCGCCTTTCGGACAGCCTACGCAATTATTGTTCGGATAGCCTAAATCGTACATAATCGGACGTTTCAGTCCTAACCTGTCCGCTATTCCATGCGCTTCTTGTTTAGTTAATCCATGCTCAATAAGTGGAAACTCATGGTCGTAATCGATCAACGCTTCGCATACTCTCTCTGCACGATTCTTTTCATTCAGATCATATCCCCATACATAAGTGTGGTGATCTGGATGCTCACGTTCCCATTTCATGCGAACCCTTTTCTTTAGTTTGTCTGTGCAAGGTGCTCCAAATGGAGTATTTATGCATCTGGTTCTTTCAATCACATCATCCACACTGGAATATTCTTCTGACTGGATTATCGTTATCTTTCTTCCCAACAACTTCTCGCAATCATGCAAGAATCTAAGGCTGTCGGGATGCTGATTTGACACGTGGGTATAGATAATCTCGTCAACATCCTTTGCCAGATAACACGCTACAAAACTGCTTATTCCTGTTGAAAACCAACATACTTTCATAACACCACGCTACAAATCCTGTGCGTGGATAATTTAGCAATCGGCTTGGATTCATTATTAAGTGCTTATTTAGGCACAGCCACTCCGCCAAACTTTATGTGTCAATTCACCATGCTAATCTTGACACAACCTCGGTTTACCGAGGATTCGTTATTCCTTTCTTAAAATCATAAATTGTTTATCCTGTATAATCTTCAAATCTTTTCACACTTTCAAACGTAGCTCTCATATTTACCCATCGTTGTAATTTTCTAACAGAATCCGTAGGTTTCGTATTCTGTTTATCAAAAATCATTATGTAAGGCCAATACCCCAAATCCCGAAGCGTGTATACTCTTTCTAAATCCTGTTCAGATGTGGTATTGAAATTTGTCAGTACATATACGGACATTTTTCTTCTATCCCATTTAGTTATTTCTTTAAACATTTTGAACTTTGGAATGATTATGTCTTTATCTTCGTATCTGTCCCACGCAAAATGAATTTGCTTTATCTTCATCCGCTTGATATAATTTGCTTTTTGTTCGGTCATAATTCTAATATCACAACCTTGGGAAAAATCTATATATGCTCTACTATCTATCAATTGTTCCGATAAATCTTCCCATTCTACGCAGGCAAACATGTTTGGATCAAGCAAAATAATATTCTTTTGTCCGTTCCAAAATTCCGATAAATCTGCCACTTTACAGCTTTTCTTTCCCTCTTTATCCTTTACAATACAAAAATCGCATCCTCTGGGGCATCCTCTTGTAAGAAAACCGTATGCGGTATCTTTACACATCTCAGGATACAAACTATAATCTGGATAAATATGTTCTATCTCTTCTGGAAGGTGCTTCCCTCCTGACGGATATTCGTATCCTGTTCCACCTTTTATTATTTCTTTTCCGCAAACAGGGTGCTGATAATCTTGCGTAAATGTAAATATTTTGCTCATATATACCCTGTCGGGGGGGGCTTGCCATTCAATCAAGGGATTGTACCATCCGACATCATCACCATGGTTCTTGTGATAAGCAGATAGCTTCATTAGTGGCAAATTGGGGAAATTATGCCCATCTACATCTATTAATCGAACTTTCATTCCTCTCCTATCCAAACGCTACCTGTCCGTTATTCTGCATATAAATCATCGGTGCAGCTTTACGCTCCATATCTCTCAATCAGCTCCCTGTAATCGTCACAAATCCGAATATGATGCTTCTTCTCCAGATTATCAACCATTTCAGACAATGATGTTTTTCCAGAATTAATATCATTGATGTAGTTATTAATTCTTTTTACTGACTTCATGTAACGCTTCCATCCCCATCCATGCAATTCGTGCATTACATAAAACAAGATTACGAAATTCAACACGTCAGACCAGTTCTTTCCGTCTTCAAACCCATCATCAAAGGCTTTCAGTTCCATTTCCTTTAACTCTTTCTGACAGCTCTGGATAGACTGTGCAAACATATTGGCCTGCTGATTCGTGTACGGGATGAATGCTTTCTTTTTCTGCTTGATTTTTAGTTTTCCCATCCGACAGCCCTCCTTATGTTTTCTGTTAAAGCATCAAACTGTTTTAGCATCTTCCGGCATCCGTTTCTAGTCACCTGCATATCTTCAGCAGAGTCATCTATCCAATATTTACCATCAATCAGATAGCTGTTGTCCAAGAATGTACGGAATCTGCATTTTGTAAGTCCGAATTTGTTCATGATTTCTCTTTGCGTCAAGGACTCTACAAATTCACCGTCTGCTGCAACAATGTCATAAAGTTTCATTTTATCTCCTTACTTGTCTTTCTTATTCCGTATCCTACCGGAGTATATGCTCTGTCAATACTGGGATGATTTGTTCTGAGCAAGCCATCATCAACCAACTGATTTATATGCTTCCAGACCGTAGCTCTCCCGGCATCCATCCTTTCGGAAATCTCTGTGATTGACGGTGCATATCCAACCAGTTTGATATAACTGACGATATACATATAGATTTCTTTTCTGAGAGCTTGCCCCTGCTCATATCTATTCTTCGTGTTGCACATTCTTTCTCAACCCTCTCTGCTTAGAACTTAAAGCATTATTTAAAGCTAATATGCAATCCAGAATGAACTGTTTATCATTCTGATCAGGACATATACCCGCCAACTCTCCAAGCTCATCTAAGCGATTACACGCCTGTTCAGAATAGTCGTCCGTAAGTTCCACCTGATAGAAATCCTTTATAACTTTCCAGAATTCCGTCATAAACCTTTGTATGATTGGAATATCCTTAGCTTCTACTTTCAATTTCTCACATCCTTTTTGTATACAATATACTGTACACTGTATACGCTCTTTTAATTTTTAAAAATTATTTATATAATTATATATATTGGGTATATAATATAAGTAACCGACAGTAACCGAGATGTAACCGTACTAATTTGTGTAAACCATTGATTTTACAGGCAGGTAACCGAGTAACCGAGTAACCCTGACTTTCTCATATAGGGGAACTTTTATACTCAATATGTGCATATAAATACTCAAATATATATATACAGAATCAAAGGTTACCTAGGTTACCCGGTTACCTTTTGAACGAATTGTATGCTAATCAAATACAATATCGTCAGTAATTTCAAAATCGTCATTACAATTCGCAAATCCTTTCGGAATTTCATCTACAATTTTCAAGAACACACATTTTGTAACAATTCCGTCCAGCTTCTTCGCTTTGGTCGGATAACCTCTGCTGTCGGTTTCCACAAGTCCTTTCTTGACAGCCCATGACAGAAACGCTTTTCTCGAGAATCTTCCGATTTTGCACAGATCATCAAACGCTGCGCTATAGATTATTGCAGTTGATGTCTTCTCCACCGGGTCATTGTCAATAATCCCCCATCTTTCTGTTTTGATATCTGGATTATCATCGAATTTGATTCCATTCATAGCAATCTTATCAACCACGAACCAGTAAGCACGCTCGTTTTCGGACACCATTTCTTTCTCTGTCAGAAGACCCTTTGCTGTCTCAATGTCAATGTACTGGTCATCATGAAATAACTGGTCTGTTGCAATCTTATCTGCTGCCAGAATGATACTCATAGATATACTCTGCTTCTGCATCTTGTCATCGTCCTGTATAAGCCCCTGATAGTGCTTTTGTAGGGATTTTATATCATCAATGGATATTTCCTTGACTACGTTCACAAAGTCGATTCCTGCGTAACCGTAGTTCTTTTTAAGGGTATCTGCGGTAAGCTGCGGATCATCAAATATCTTTTCGGAACACTCAACCTCAATAATTCGGTTGATGGCTCCACCTTGGCTGACATATCCCGCAAGCGGACGTTCACCATTGGTCAGAATGCAGTTCTGCCAGCGGTTCTCCCGGTTGACACCAAGTTCTTTGTTGGAACGACTCTTTCCTTTGCCGGAACACAAGTCATACACAATGCCCTCGAAGTTATCCCTGATCTTGGCAGATACCTTGGAAGTATCATCCAGAATTAGTGGAAGATTGTTAAGCATATCAGACTTTGCTTCCAGTGCCACATCTGTAGTTTTAAAATCGCCTATGTACCGTGATTCGCCTGGATTCGCCCAAACGGAAGCCCCTAACATGAGCGTTACAGTCTTGCCACCCTCTGTTTCACCCCAGAGGTCCACAAAGAACGGAAGAGCACCGACTAATTTGATTAGAATGCTCGCGAAGCTTGCGGCTAACATAATCTTCGGCTCGATTCTTCCAGTAGCGCGAACCTTTCTCACGTGTTCGTACCACTCCGTTCTGCTGCCACCTAAACTGATGCTTTCGTATAACTGCCGAAACCTCATATCACCATCAAATGTGATCTCCTTGTCATAAGGCAAAAAGTAATCTCTTATCCATCCAATTTTACTGGAAGAATATTGAATATTGATATAATCATCATTTGCATTCTCAACATCAGAAAGATATCTAACCAGATATTTTGCATTTTCCGATGTAACAGAGATTCCTAGCGCAGACAGACCAACGATTTTGCTTGCTGACGTGACCATAGTTTTTGGGACTATAACTTCTGACCATTTCCCGTTGCGCTTGTAAATAATCCTGATCTGTTCTTCTCCGGTCTCCAGATTCTTCATTCGCTCTATTGGAAGTATAGGGTGATAACAGGCTATAATGTCCGGCGATCCTGGATTTGTGTTTGAAATTCTGATTCCATCATCGTCCGCCATCCAGTTAAGACACCTCATTCTGTCGTATTCACAATCAGAGAAGTTCGTCCACTGGTCCAGCATGGACAATGTCCTGTTGCTTTTCTCTTTCTCAATCATCTGCTTCTGCACCTTAGTGTAGGCTTTCAGTAAATCTTCAAATTTCTTCTTTACTCCAAGCTCCTTGGCTCTGTCCAGAAGGGTAAGCGTAAGACGTGCTTTATATATCTCGTCTTCCTGACTGAATATCTCATCAAACACTTCCTCATCTAAGATAGAGTCCTTCGTGAGCTTGTTTATCATTTCCACTTTTAATCACCTTCTTCCAGCCCTGTTATAAATCCATGGTGATATAGCGTGAGTTGCAGCTTATTCCATGCTTCACACCATCCGTCAGATAATGGCTTCACCCTGTCAAGGATAGCTCGGTAGAAATTTATATCAGACAAGCATTCTTGCAGTTCGACATTTTTCTTTCGCTCTTCCTTTTGTCTCATTTCCATCTGCTTCTGATGGTGATATATTGCCATTCTGGAAGAGAAATCTGGTTTCTGGTAAGTTCCCCCAAGTATGGTAAAAGCTGTCTTAAAATCGCAATTATCCATGTTCTGAACGAATGTAAATATGTCACCAGTCGCACCACAACCGAAACAATAATAGCTGTCTTTATAGATTTTCATGGATGCAGTACGGTCACCGTTATGAAATGGGCACTGTATAAATCCGGCTCTGTTTGGAACCATGCCATATCTGCTCAGAACGTCTCTCATGCTGTTCTGCTGCTTAATTTCTTCTTTCGCCATGTCAGTAACTCCACGATTCTCCGTCCGGTCTCTTCTTTTGTACAGAATTCAAATCGAACTCCGTATCTATCTCTGATTGTGCAGAGAGATTTATATAACTGGCAGCCATCAACAGCCTTATCAGAAATTACAGTCTTTGCTTTCTTACCGTTTACCGTCTTCCAGATAACCTTGTGTTTTCTTGGGTTCTCCCAAAAATACACATCACCAACGGACTTAATATCTGGTCCATGTTCACATAGGATAATCAACTGAATACCTGCTTCACGCGCTCTGATAAGCTCTGCTTTGAATCTTTCATGCTGCTGGCAGACATCGCTTATAAGCTCTTGAAGCGAAAATTTTGTGTCTATACAAATGCTTTGGTCAGTTGGCAAGGTATAATCCCCTACCCAAAGTTTTGTTCGTTTAACTACTATTCCATGCTGTTCAAAATACTCATGTTTTAATTTATGTTTCTTTATCTGCTGCCTGGTATCTTCCAGAATTATCATCTTCATACCTCCATAAAAATCCTTTACATGATTTCTGTTTTCCAGAACAAACACTTCCAATATTTTGCGGAAAAGCGCCAACAGATTCTGCTGCTTCTTTAACCGAATTAAATTTATTCAATTCTGTTCCGTTCAAATCCATCTGTATAACTGAACGCTTTAATGCTATATCTGACATTCTTTTTATTCTCTCTTCTGAAAGTTTTCTTCCTGCTACCTTTTGACTTATTTTCCGCTTTGATTCTTCTGAATGATGCTTTCCGAACATAGGATTGTTTTTTCCACACATATTTCTTTGTTTCGCTGCATTCATGTAAATTTTTCTTGAGTCTGGATTTTTCCAACGTTCTTTCATATTTTTTGAAAATAATTCTCTGGTTTCTTTTGTGTGAATTTTATCGCCTTTATGTTTACTTGGTCTATGTGTACCAAGATTTGATTGCCTTAATGCTTCAATATGACTTTCTGAAAGCTTTCTTCCAGCACAATATGCATTACCTGACATTCTTTCTTTTAAATTACTTAAAAATTGTTCGGAATGTTCGCCAAAATGCTGTCCTCCGTCTTTTGTGTTATATCCATACAGAGTATCTTGCGTACTATATTTTTCTATCAACGCTTTTTCAACTTCCATAGCCATATCTTCTTTTAGATTTGATATTAAAACTATGTGTTTTATATTATCCCAACCATATTTTAATATCGCTTCATGCATTGCTTTTTGGTTGCGATATCCTCCACCGCCGCGCCATCTTTTTTTAGGCTCTTGTCTTGTTGCTCCAATATACAATTTTCCATTTGGAAAAACATGAACATATACTGAATAATTCATATTCTAAATTCCTTTTAATTGAACGGAAGTTCTTCATCAATTCCATCTGGAATACTCATAAAGTCCGTACCTGCCGGATTCGCTCCCATGATAGCTTCTTCTTTCAGATGATCGTCATAAGCTTTTGTGGTGCGTTCTTCTGGGATGTCTGCATCCTTAATTCCCTCAATACTTCGGAACCATGCAAGTTTGTGACGTTTTACTTCTTTGTTGTCGTACCAGTCTTTCTCCAGTCGGAAGATACCGCCGATCAGCTTGCCCTTAAACTGCTGACCGAAATTATCTCCCCATTTGACAGCAAAGCCCGGATTTGACTTTTCTACACATGTAATAAATGTTTTGAGATTACGAACACCATAATCTACACTTTCATCAATAATCATATAGTTAGTGCCGGCATTTGGATATTTCTTGTCTGGACGGATATCATTCTCAAACTGTTTCATAAAATAACCGGCCTGTTCGTCACCTTCTGCGAAATCGAACAGAATAACAAGCATATTTTTAGTTCTTCCTTCATTGTCTGGTTTTGACTGACGCTCTGATACCTGTTTAATAACCATTTTGTGTCCGCCAAGCTTAATCGGTTCAAATTCTCCTGCTACCTGTGTTGTGTCGTAATTATTTGGTTTCTGCATTATTACTTTCTCCTTTTCCTAATTCGTAATAATCTCTGATGGCTGTATCTACTGCTTTTAAGTCGTTCGGAATTTTCAAATCAAACATTCCTTCCGGACTTTTTGCTGTAGTATATCCATCTGACTGTGTGATAAAATAATGTTCCTGACCCTCTACAGAAGTGAGAAGCACAATATCAAAACAGCCCTCTACTGTAAGATTCTGGTCAAGCATTTTGCCGACTGTTTTAGCCTTAATTTTTCCAGTATTGCTATCCATCTCTGTATGATGCAAAAAGTACACAATCACATCGTCTGGAAGCTTAATATTGATAAAATGAATAAGATTTCGAAAATTTAAAGCCATATCGGTAAATTTTCCATAACCCGTATCTTTCGCCCTATCAAACATTTCATTCACAAGAAGATACTGGCTATCATCAATTACATATTTTTTCAATTGAGGGTTGCTTAATACCCTTGTTATTTGTTGATAAGTTGCATTTTTGGCGATTTTAAACGCTTTTTTGAACGGCAGTCTGTTCTTTTCTACTGAAAAAATGCCAACTTCTTCTGTGTCAAAATTTTTAATGGAATAAGTTTTTCCACTTCCTGTTTCGCCCAAAATAAGAACCGGAAATCCCATGTTATAACACCTCCTCAAATCTCCACGAATATCCTCCGGCAGTTTTTCTTTTACCATTGCAACACTCGGAGACATTACCTATTGAAATTCCACATTTTCTTCCGATTTCAGAAATACTATTCCAGATTTTGATAACAACACCATCCTTAATCTGCTCCACTTTCTTGCACTTTTTCGAAGAAGCTTTGTAAGCTCTATTAGAATAATTATTGTTATACTTTCTATCGCACCATTCCAAATTTGTATAATCAAAATTTGATACATCAGTATCTTTATGATTAACTTCTGGAAGATTCTTTGGATTCGGCAAGAAAGCCATTGCTACAACTCTATGAACACTCATATTGTATTGCTTACCGTTCTTTCCCATTGTGACAAATGGATAACCATTTCCTCTATCACAAGACTTTAAAGTTCTCCCATTCACCAGTCTTTTTCCTGTATTGCATTTTACATAGTGATCTGTGCTTCTTATTTCACCATGACAATTCACAATGTAAAGCCCCTCAAACCCGACTACATCTTTCCATAATACTGGCGTTGCCATTATTATTCCTCCTTGTCATAAACCACATGTTTACTGCCCTCAATAATCAGCAAACTTGCGATATCTTTCATTGATAAGGTTGATTCGTTATAAATTTCAACCAGTGCGTTGTAAGCGCCTGTTGATACTTTCACAACCGGATTATCTTTATCTGTTGCCGGCTGTTTCTTCCTTGCCGGAATACGGATTTCAAAATCACTCATTGTTATCTTCCCCCTCGCTTATATCATCCAAATATTTTTTAATTTTGGATACATTCCATAAAACACGGTTTCCAATACGAATTTTAGCTTTTGCTGCTATTCCTACTTCCGTAACAGTTTGTCTGCCTACGTGCATCAATTGCATAAGCCCTGCTGTATCTACTGTCAAATCATGGATTGATATATTACCGCTTTCACTTGTCTTTCTCATTGATATTTTTCCTCCTTATATGATTTCTGAGCCGTTAAAAGCCCATTCAGAGCCTGTACGTAGCTCGCTAATGTTCTTGCCTTGTATGATTCTTCAATGGGATTATCTGCCACAATAGAAAGCTGCCCGTCTATCAAATTAAGAATTTCATTAATCCTCTCCTGCATCTTTCTCCACCTCACTAAAGAAACAATAAACATTGTCAGAACCATCTCCCCTCGCAGGGGCAATGCCGCCACCCGGAAGCATCCCACTGGCGCTGTGATATTCTAAATGATTCAGATACATGTCTGAATTCTCCCAGTCAATAATGTACTGCTTCCGCTTATTCAGCTCTGACAGAAGCTCATTTACTGTCGTTATCAGCTCCATTGTCGGCAGGAGCTTCAGTTCCATTTGATTCAACATCTAACGAGCACCTCCCATCTATCAGAAGCTCCAGCAGGAAAGCTTTGATTATCCTGAGGCTTTCGCGACTCGTGTTCTCGTAAAACGGATCGAAAAATATGTTTTGGTACAAATCCCACTTAAACGCGTCCTCGGGAAGGCTAACATCTTCTTTTCTTTTGAGACCACATACACTCATGCCATAAATTGAATAAGTGAATGTGGCACTTGCTGTCGGAACTTCATTCACAACTCTTTTACAGAGTTCGTAGATTTCGTCAATCTCTTTCTCGAACATTTTTTTATCCTCCTTAATTTCTACTGCCAGTCTGTTTTCATCTGGCGTACTGCCCATGCTGCCGAAATACCGAAAAAGATGTTTAACCAGATAGGTACATCCACATATTTCCCGGCAAGCATACACACGGCGATCAATACATATTCTTTCATTTAATCTCTCCAAAGACCCACGCAAGGTTGCTTGCCACCAGTGCGGCGACTGTCACAATCCATGCTGTGAACCATCTTTTTGACTTCTTCTTGCTTTCTTCGACAATTTCAGTCGCAAGCGCTACTTCGATGTCAGCCCATGTGAGCTGGCTTTCGTTTCTAATTTCGCTCATATCGTGCTAATTTCTCCTTATTTGTTCTTATTTGTCTTTACAATTAGCAGATAGAGTAGTATTATTAATCTATCCACTAAACCACACTTAGTGGGTGCAAGCTCTGGGATGGAGACTCGACCTCCTCCCGGGGCATATCACACACTTTTTAAAGCCGATTTGCCTTTCCAGACATGACCAGTCACTTCATAGACTTTCCTAGGACTTATAATGTATGTAATTCGTCCACCGGAAAGGCTTTTTGCTGGCTTATTATTCTGCACAGCCACGCCGATTGGCAACCATCCATACACAATCCCTGCTCGGATTGCTGTAATGGGAAGTCCAATCAACTGACTCGCATCGGCTACAGTCATGTTCTCTGAAGAGAACTCCGGCATCTGTGGAATGCCAGATATGATTCTCGCCACCTCTGCGGCGAACTGATGGACTTCTGCATTTTCTTTGATGTAAGTATCAACTTCGCTCATGTTTCCCTCCTTGTTAATTCGTGATATACTCTCCTGTGAGAGGAGATTAAAATGAAAAATATTGACTTTTCCAACATTGAGTTATCCCTTAGTGAGCGAATAACTCTCCACTTATTGCCGATTATCAAATCTAATCGTTTCTTTAGATACCAGACACTAGACTATCTGAACCGCCTAGGTCTGCTTGACCGAGATCACGGAGTTTATACTGTGAACCGAAATTGCAAAATGTATTTTCGCATCAAGCGTAAAGAACGAATTAAATTTATAATCCCAACAGTAATATCAATTGTTGCCCTATTTGCCGGATATGACATATACAAGATTCCACTTCTGGACGAAGTATTATCAACAGTAAAGACGTTATTGATACATACAATGGAAAGTTTGGGAATTTTGCCATAAACCATTCCGGCAATGTTTTCCTTGGCTCGAAAAAATACCAGTGGAAAAACTTTTTTATTTGGCTCGTTGTTGTCACCTCCAAGTTAAGTATTTTGAACTTTCTCTTTAAAAAAATAGTCCTGTATATCATCAGCAGAAAGTTCTAACAGATTGACTGCCCTGCAAATATCTGACTGTTTCCAAAACAGTTTTCCATTGAGCTTCAGCGATAATGTACGCTCCGACCATTCCATAGCATTCGCAAAGGAACTCTGACTATCATATTTTTCAATGATTCTTCCTTTGAGTTTACTATAATCAAATGCCATATTTCGCACTCCTTTCTAGTTCAATGTTTTGAACTGACTATAATATAGCACCACTTCCACACTATGTCAATACATATTTTCAATATTTTTAACTTTTTTGTTTTAAGTCTTGAACTTTTGTTTAATATGTGATATATTATCATCAGAAAGCGAAAGGAGAATAATATAATGGAAAAGGTTAGTTCATCAGAAAGATTTAAGACTTTGATGGACGAACGTAATCTGAGACAGGTTGATATTCTTAATCTTGTTCTTCCATATTGTAAGAAATACAATGTGAAGATGAATAAGTCAGATATTAGCCAGTACGTTTCTGGAAAGACAGAACCCAGTCAGGAAAAACTGGTTGTCTTAGGAATGGCGTTGAATGTTTCAGAGTCGTGGTTAATGGGATTTAATGTAGGACGTGCCAGAAAAGACACATCTGAACAGGCAAAAGAAGATTTTAATCTGATTTCCAAATTCTCATTATTAAGCGAACGTGACCAGAAAATTGTTTTAAGTCTAATTGATTCCATGCTTTCTAATTAAAAAAAGTGGGGCTTAATCGCCCCACCTCTCCAGAAATAGTTTTATGAATGTGTACAGGTACTCTAATGTACCTGTCTTTTTTATTCCATTTATCATCTCAATAATCTCTTTCTTGTAATCCATAATAACCCTCCCTGTCACAACTACCACCTACACTACAGTATATGTCCGATCTGTGGGAAATAGAACCGAACATTAGTTCGTTTTTTGCTATTATACCACCTATGTTCCCTCTTGGCAACTGCCAATGATATACATGAACTCTCACTATTTTATAGAAAAAAACATTTCTTTTTCATCTAAATCACTCTATTTCATTCTAAATCTTTACAATATGTTCTTAAAATGATAAAATAAAAATACCACGAATAACCGTACTTTACATAATATTGCAAAATCAGCGGTACAAAATACATAATCCGCATAAAAAGTGCGAAGCGTGACGAATAAAGCTATTAGGAGGAGCAATTCTATGAGTAAGAAAAAAGGCGGAAAACTTAAATGGGTAGTTTTAGCAGTTGTTGCCATTGGCGTTATTGGCGCCGTTGGTGGAAATTCGGATTCAAACACCACATCTTCTTCCAGCACATCTGCAAAGACAGAATCTGCAAAAGAAGTTGATACGCCTGCACCAATTGAATACACAGCCGTATCAGTCAATGATATGATGTCTCAGCTTGATGATAACGCACTTGGAGCATCTGATAAATACAAAGGGCAATACTTAGAAATCACTGGTAGACTCGGGAACATTGATTCATCTGGAAAATATATCTCCCTCTATCCTGACGATGAATATGCGATAATCGGCGTTCAGTGCCAGATTAAAAATGATGAGCAGCGTTCAAAAGTCGCGTCAATGGCAAAAGGTGATACAGTCACACTAAAAGGAAAATGTACAACTGTCGGAGAAGTTCTCGGATATTCAGTCGATATTGAAGAAATAGAATAACAAAAACCGCCCCGGCATTGGCGTACCGGGACGGCGTTTATACATCTCCGAAGAAATGTATGCTGGCAAAACATATTGTATCATCTTCGGAGCAGTCGAACAAGACAGAAAATTTGTTCGGCTGTTATTTTTATACTCAAACAACCGTTTAAAGAAAAGAGGAATAAAAATGGCGAAGAAAAGAAAGAAATACCCAAAACTCCCGAATAGTTTCGGCAGCATCCGTTATCTTGGCAAGAATCGGAGGAATTGTTTTGCAGTGCATCCACCAGCTACACTGGACGCGACAGGAAAAGTAGTTCGCCCACCTGCGATCTGCTACGTTGATGACTGGTTGAAAGGATTCTCTGTTTTGACAGCGTATAAAGCTGGCACATATCAGCCAGGGATGGAAAGAGACTTGCCTGTATCTCCCACCACCGACACAGATGCCCTTGTGGCGCGCATATTGGCTGATTACGGCACGATAAAAGGAGTAGAGGACAAACATCCAGAGATTAAGAAACTGACGTTTAAAGAGGTATATGAGCAGTTTATGAAATGGAAGTTTCCTGAGGGAGCAGTTTACTCAGCAAGCTCGAAGAGAACCTACACGGGAGGATTCAGAAATTCGGAAGCTTTACATGACCGAATATTTGAAGATATAAAAGCTCCAGACATGCAGGCAGTGATTGATGAATGCCAGCTCAAAAGAGCCAGTCTTGAGAATATTCTGATATTGTTCAAGCAAATGTACAAGTATGCTGTTTACGCTGAGATTGTGGCGGAAAATAAAGCCCAGTACGTCAAGGTCAATGCCCCTGAGGACGATGAACACGGAACACCATTTAGTGACGAAGAGTTATTAATTTTATGGGAGCATTCTTCTGAGTCAGATGTTCAGACAATCCTGATCTTGTGCTACAGCGGATGGCGAATTGGAGAGTTTCCAAAGCTAGAGATTAATCTTGAGCAGGAATACTTCAAAGGTGGGTCAAAGACAAAAGCTGGAAAGAGCAGGATCGTGCCGATTCATCCGTCAATATATAATTTTGTGGAGAACATAAAACACAGTGAATTATACACCTGGGAACAGAACAAGTACAGGAAAGAATTGTTTTATCCCACGCTTGAAAGATTAGGAATTATTGGAAACCCAAAGCATACACCTCATGACTGTCGGCATACATTTTCTGCGCTATGTGAAAAATATGGCGTCAGGGAGAACGACCGAAAGCGAATGCTCGGTCACTCTTTTGGTGGAGATATTACAAACTCTGTATACGGTCACAGGTCACTGGAAGAACTCCGGGCAGAAATCAAAAAGATAAAAGTTCCATTTGTGACTAACTGTGACTAACCGTTCCTTTTTAAAGTGATTTTATTCAGCCTAAATCAGTCTATCAAAAGTCTACAAAACCGCATAAAACAAGGGGAAATGGCAATTTTAATGATATTTTAAAATAATGAAAATACTAACCATTAGCTAAAAGTACATTTAAGCTAATTGACTTGAAACGCCCTATTTAAAGGCATTTCAGCTTTTCAGAATTTCAAAATTGTGACTAACGTGTGACTAACCAGAATGTTCTTATTATTCCGAATTTGATACAATATAACACGAAAAGCCCCAAGGAATAATTTCCAAGGGGCTTAAATTTTATATCTTTTTGATGTCTTTCGCGGCCACAAATCCGTAGTACTTTCCTGCAATGCAGACATAGTACCATGAAGCTCCGTTTGTTGCTTTCTGAGTGAAATTCATAACGTCAACAAGGTTGCCTCTCACAAGCTCAGGCCATTTCTTGATAGACGGATAGTTGTCACCGGCCCACGCACGTACAACCGTAGATGACGCAGATACTTTTCCAACAAAGAGACGCTGTGTCTTGTTCTGCTTATTGGTGATTGTGGTAGGCTTGCTTTCGGCTCCGTCAACTTGCAAATATTTAGTAGCCGCCCAGCCGATGCCGATTCCGGCAACTTTGATTTTCGTCCACATACCGGATTTCTCGCCATTAATTTCTACGCGATTTCCCTTGTTGATCTGTCCGAGAACATAACCATTCGGTGTCTCTCTGATGTAAAGGTCATCAACTGTGGATGTGGCTGTGCCGGCTGCTTTCCATACTTCTGCAATAGCCTTCTCTTCTCCCCAGTCAATCCAAACATATCCGTCAATTGCAGAATCGTTGATAGTGTAGGATTTGTTGCGTACAGCTCCGCCATTTGCCACTACGCCGGCAGCACTGGAAGTATTTCCTTCATTGGTATATACAACACTACCATTGAAACTGCGGACAGAGCCAACATGGGAACCGTTACGGAAGATAATCAACGCACCTACTTTTGGTGATTTGTGCCATGTTCCATTGCTCTTGGCGTGATTTGTAATGCTCTTGCAGTTATAGAATCCACCACCCATAATCTGCAATGCTCTTGTGATTCCCAGAACGTTCACCAGCTTCCAGAACTGGTACTCCGCGCACCATGGTTGAGCCTGGCAACCCGGCTGACCCCAAGAATTTACATCACGAGCAAATTTGGTATAATTGCTATATCCTGCATTCTTTTTAAAATCATCCAAATAAGCATTGCTTTTCTTTTCAAGGTATCCATCATTTGAGGCATAATAATCACCGAGTTCTATGAATTTTTGTAATTTTGTTTTGCTCACTGCTGTCTCTCCTTTCTGTTCCGCCCGATAATCTGTATAGAACACATCCATATCAACATTTTCGCTGATACCGGGTACCTTTCCATGTTCTGAATACTGCCATCCTACACCAACTGAAACTCTTAACCGTTCTTGCAATGTTCCGTTATCCAGTTCTTTTTTTGGATAGTTTGCAATCCAACAGTCGTACTGCTTCAGAGCGTCTGACAGGGTATCGTTATACCAGTCATAATTGCAATAGATGCCAACTTTATATCCGGCTTTCTTCATCCTAGTCAGAAATGCTACTGCAATATTCTCGATGGCCTGTTTACCAAGGCTTCTCTGCTGACTCCATTCAAGGTCATAGAACACCGGGAAGTCCAGTCCTCGTCCGTTCAGCACGGCAATCACATCTTCCGCTTCATCAATCGCCTGTGCCGGTGTTAGAGCGTATGAATACTTATAACCACCAACAAGGATTCCATTGCTCTTACATCCCTTGTAGTTGCACTCGAATGAGCTGTCAACGCCTGTTTTCTGATGGATTCTTAAAATGGCGAATTTGTATCCGGCTTTTGCCACTTTCGCCCAGTCTGGCTTGCCCTGATAAGATGATACGTCAATACCTTTAATTTCCATTTTTATCAACTCCTTTCGTGAAATCAGTTTGAATACTATACGTTTTTACATCATTCTCAAACGCACTTAGCATGCTCCATTGGTAGCTTTTATGAAATTTTTAATAAACTAAATGGGAAGACGGGAAATTATCTTTTTTTCTTGGCCTATAACATAGCACCATCCATACCAGTTATTATCATGTTTTACGCGAAAATACAAAACATCTCTTTGGTTAAACGCACTAGATGCTATTTGAAGAATACGATTTTCTGCCAAACAAACTTGAATGATATTCCACCAGTACGTTCCCGTAGTAACATCAGGCGCTTCTGGATCAGAAGCTGACTCATAACGAACATCGCACAGAATATTTCTTTTAGGTATATCAGCAAATTTTTTGTAATGAAGATGGCTACTCAGCGAGTTACTATTTTATTTCTTACGCAAAAGCCATACTGTACTAAAAGTACACGTCCTGCTTATATTAGTAATGTTTGATGCCCATCCATTTGGATTTACATAAATAACTGCTCCATTAGAAAAAGAATACAATTTACTTACTATCTCATATCCATCTTTAGATGGCGCAGGGACTTCATATGGTACTGATTGACCTGGAGCTAAAGTATATTCTCCTGATGCAGTAGTAATAACTGTAAGTTCTGCCTTACTATTTTGTTAGCTGTGTATTATAGTCCATTTGCTCCAAACATTGTTATTTTTGTTGCGTTTGAAAATAACTCCATCGAAACGCATTGCAATTTGTGCTCCATACGCATCATCTTCATACATAAAACCATATATAATGGATGTGCCTCCTGAAAAATCGCTGCTACCTTCATTATCTACAAATATTAATGTATATGGCAATTTCTTTCCTAACCCAAAGATTAGAGACGGAGAATTAAGCTTTTCAAGAGGTTTGTCAGAACTAGGATAATTAATCAGTGCCCATTTAGAGGAGTTACTATTTAATTCATTAAGCGCCCCCAGAATTGTCTTGTTTTGTGTCTGCAAATTTTCAAATACTTTGTTTGCAATCTTTTCTATAATCCAATCTGACAACGCTGACAGACCAAGACGTTTGTTTGCCTTGCCTGCTGTATCAAGTACCATTACTTCATCATTATCTGCGGGTTCTGTTTTTATCGTGTAATCTGTCCACTTTGGCATGACTGTTTCCTCCTTATGCTAAATATTTGTCCCGGATATATTTTTTAACTGCATCAAGATGAGCTTGTACATCGTCATCCAACACAAGAAAATTGCCTTTGTTGTTCTGACTGACAACTTCCCCTGTTTCCTCGTTTACCTCAGAATAGGTGTAAGCGATGCGACTTCCTTCTCCAGTACTAAGATTCATAAAACTTGTAAGAATTTTTTTCATGATATTTTCCCCATTTCGTCAATAATTTTTTCCCTGTCACTAAGAAGTTCTTTTTCATAATCTGGTTCTGATACTTCAAGGCTTTCACTGTAGTCTGGCTCTGGCATGTCTGTGTCTATTGCCCTATCGTAAGCCGTTCTGCTCATGTCAGTAAAACGCATATGTTCATATTCTGTCTGACGCGCTTTTATCTCAAATGCAAATTTAAGCCCCGGAGTACCTTTTACAGTGAAAAACGTCTGTTCCTTTTTATCTACCCAACAATCGCCATCTCCTTCTTTTTGTAAAAATACATAGTATTCAATCCCCACATTAGTAGATTCTTGGAAAATATCATCTATATCTATCAGGCATGTGCCATCTTCTGATATGGATGCTTCTCCGATGTCTCCAAACATGGGGGATGCCATTTCGTAACAATAAAATGTCTGGGTTCCGTAATTCTTTGTTTGAAGAATCCTGGATTTTGTTCCACGTACACTCAAATCTGCAAGGTCGGTGCCTGTGCCAGTGCTGTAAAAATGTCCACCGGCTTCAATGTGAGAGCTTGATTTGATTTTCCCGGTAGCGGTAACACCGCCATTTGAAACTATACTATAATATGCCTTTAAACTTCCCATGGTTAGGGTGGATTGCGATGTGTTTCTTCCTGTTATGCTTGTACTCACATTTATCGCACTACAGTATACGTCACATGTAGAAAACGTAGTTCCTTCTAATTTTGATTCACCTGTCCATGAATTGGTTTCCATGTTAAACCAGTCTGAAGCCCCTGTGGTTTTAATGCGTCCATTATTTCCATCCAGCGTAACACTATTATTGCCACTCGCCGCATATAAATATCCGCTTAAAACCTGCCATCCAGCCAGATACCCGGTGTCAATATACGTGGCGTTCAGGTATATCTTGTTATCATAAAGATATAATCCCTGCGTTTCCCCATTGTTGGTTAATTTATTAAAGATTTCCAACTGGGTCATATCACTGGCATCTTTTCCGTCCTGTCCATCTTGACCCTTTTCCCCATATACGCCAATCACACAAGGAAGTGTTGTTGCCTTAGCCCCGTTTGTGAAGAAAGTCTCCTCATAGTTCCATAAGTACCGCTTGTCCGGCGTTGGAGTCTGCACAGCTTCTGTCCATCCAGAACTGCTTGTTGATACATCAGATGAACTGGACGTAGCAAGATAGTGCTGTACAATCTTCGAAATTCCATTTCCGGTATCACCCTGCTTTTGCTTTGCAACTACAAATTCCTTTTCCGCAGACATCCCGTTGTAAGTTGCGGTTGCGGTAATCGTCCCACTATCCACAGACAACCCGGAGACCGTATACGTTGCACCTGATGCTGAGCCACTCACTCCACTTCCTGCGGAGAATGAAATATTTGACTGTGCAGTCACATTCTCAGCACCATACAGTACAGTTACCGTAGTTTTGCATGTCGGAAATGTAGTATAATTTCCGGACGAATCTGTTGGAATTCCTTGAAATTCATTTGATAGCAACACGCTCAGTGTGGCGTATTTTGTCGCAATTTCGGTCGCGGTATTAGAAGCTGTGTCTTTTGCTATTTCAGACACGGCTTTCCCTTTTAATGAAAACTCTGTCGCAGCAATGTGTACCTTTCCGCTATCGTCAATATGGAGCGTGGTTTGGTTATCATTGTCAATAACCTTAATCCCTTTCGCATTGATGAATTCGCCTGCCAGAATGCCTGCAAGGATGTAATTTGCATTGATATACAGTTTGCCGTCCTGTATATAAATCCCCTGGTCTTCGCCGCCGTTCGTCAGCTTATTAAAGACCTCATCCTGGCCAAGGCTCGTGTCATACTCTTTGACCGCATTATCAATGTCGGTTTTGTCCACATATTTGAAATCAATCCAGTCAGCATCAGTAAATGCACCGTCTGCTCGGCTTCTGACCGCCGTTTTAATAGAGGCTTCACCGTCTGCCTTTGATGTGACCCAGAAATCTCCCATGTTGTATGGCGGTTTGGGCTGTTCAAAATAAACTGCCGCTTTCCCGTCAATCTTATCAAACAGATAATCTGGGGCTTTCTGTTCGACCCATTCATTTCCATCCCACCGCCAGCGCGTGTTAGCGTTATTGGCGGTATTCTGCCAAAGGTCTCCTTTGTGAACATACTTGCCTTTTTCCCAGACAATCAAAATCTCATTTCCGCCTACGTCCAGAATAGGATTGCCGTCAATGTCTGTCCACGGAACCTCTTCCGTTTCCGTCCATTCAAGTGCCGGGTCTGTATCCTGGCTCCAGGTCTGAATCTTACCATCAAGCTGCTCTTGGAGGCTTTCGATCGTGTCAGCAAAAACGCCCTTGATAAATGCTGTGATTGCAGAATCATCTGTGTATTTAGATGCTCTCACCCAGTCATCGGCGTCATAGCTTGCACCCTCTGCCTTTGCCTTTTGACATTTGAGAATGTCTCCTGTTTTTCCTTGAACCCATAAATCGTCAATGTCGTAAGGGGGTACTGGTTCCGCTCCAAATATTCTCTTCTTTGAATTTGCCGTGCTTTGTGCCTGCGCCGCATCAGCCAGAGCTTTAACCACCGCAGTATCTTTTACATAGTCCCACTTGTATTCGCCATTAATCTTTGCATATCTGTAAGCCTGTCCGCCATATTCTTCGTTGTTTACGATGTAAAACAGGTCACCTAAGTGCTTTTCTTTAGTTGTATCATCTGTCCAAGTGGACGCCGGTTCATTATTACCATCAGGAACATAGTCTCCAAAGAACGCTTCTATCTGCCCGTCAATCTGCTCCTGAAGAACCTTAATCTGTGGAGAATACACCTCTGTAATAAATTTCTCAACCTCGGCATTTGCCACGTTCTCAGGCGTTTTCCCTTTAATTGTAAGCTCCGTAGCGTTAAGTGTGGCAGCTCCTGTCTCTGCATCAATGCGGAATGTAATATTCCCATCGTTGTCTTTTGCCGTGAATCCTCTTGTGTTAATCCAATCAGATTGTATACCGATAGCATACAGAATGTTCAGCACTGCATCGCCGTTACTGTCAAATCCGGCTTTCCAAGTCTGACCGCCGTCTGCTGATAAGAAGAAGCCATCAACACCCGTCTTATATATCACCTTAGAATCAGCAAGCGTAGGCTTATTATGTCTATATGAAATCGTGGAGCCATCTGCTTGTATTTCTTCTGTATAGTAGAACCCAAGGGTGTTGGCGGCAAGCTCGTTCATCTGCTTTAGCTTTGCATCATAGGCAGTAATCTTTTTCTCAGTGTCTTTCTTTGCATTGTCAACCTCGACCTGCATGCTGTCTGGATAGTCGGCATTGAGGTCCTCCATGCTCTTTGCATTGCAAGAAAGGCTCGTACTGCCAGAGAATGTGAAGTCTACATCTGTCAGGTATGAATAATAAATATTGCCTTTAATGTCGGAAAATGTAATTCTATCTCCAAATGTGGCGTATCCGATTGCTATGCTGTCACAAGAGAATGGTCTTAATCTCATACCGACAAGTTCTTTTCCAATCAGGTCAATGCCCGTCTGTTCATTGCCGCTCAAAAGCTTGTTGTCAATCGTGATGACATACCCATCCGTACCGTACTTATATTCTGTTTCATTATCTACATACTTAACCCCAGTAACAACCACATCGTCAACATCATAAGTAAGGTTCCTGATAGCATTTGGATTAAATCCTTTTCGTTCGAGAACCGTCTCGATCTCGTTACTTCCAACGTCGAGGATGGTATTTCCGTTAATGTCGTACCATGGAACTGTTTCTAATGTAATAGCATCTGCACCATCGTCAAAAGTAACGATTCTTAAATTATCATTCTCATCAATGCGAGCATTGCCGCCTGCCAGAGCTGCAACCATGCCGATTACAGCTCTAAAAGTGGTGTTCTCCGGCTTCTTCTGTACCTGATAGTCTGCGTTTTTAAATGTTGCGTCACCTAACACAATCCCGGTCTGCTGACAGGCATCTTCTAAAACCTCTCTGACAAAGCATGGGAAAACAAGGTTTGTATTGTAGCCTGTCTCCGCCCTGCTCATATAATCCAGCAAAGTGAGATTAATCTCATCGGACGTGGCAGGTTTTTTTGATACAATGAATGTGCCGCGGCGAATGGTTTCCAATCTATCAGACAGTTGCAAATTTAAAAATAGGGTGAACTGTGCCCCGGCAAAGTTGTAGTCAGAGAACCTATCATCATCATTGACCAGTGCCAATGTTGCTGTTTTTTCAATGGCTACACCTATCGGGAAATCCCCGGAATCAGAAGAATCTACAATGCCGTTTCCGTCAAGGTAGAAATCTTCTTTTTCCAGGCTTAAAGTTGTCCCATCACGCAGCACCGCATTCGCCGTAACATAATAGTTACTATTTGAGAGAGATTCTGTTTTTAACTGATTTGTAACATTAATCATACCGGTCGAATGCTCCTTACATTAATAGTTAATCCTGTCCATCGTTCCTCATTGTCTTTGAGCGTTTGTGCTGCCATGTTGAAATTAGATGCATAAAACGTCTTGTCAATCCATTTGCTAGGCGTCCGAGGGTCTTTATGATGAAAAGTAAACTGGCTTTTATTAATCATCAAATTTAGAATGTTCGCAATTTCTCCCCATTTAAGCTCACCCCATTCCATGTCGTATCCGGCAATAGTTCCCATCGGAGTGTTGTGCATAACCAAATCTTGACTCCTTTTGGAACTTTCTGTGGACGTGGTTGCAAACACCGGCTTGTATGTGTCAGGGGCCTTTATAATGACCCCATCAATCTTAAACTGTTCCTGTGCCATTTACACACCTCCTAACAAGAATGGATTCTGACCGCCATTTCTGCGTCTCCTAAGCTCTGCTTCATCAATGATAATGTCTAACAGTTTTCTACCAGATGCATTGACTGTGACATTGTAAGTGTTTCCGTCTCCCTGTCCTTTCCCTGACTCTTCCCGGATAATCTGACGCAACAGGCTTTCCGGTGCTTCCAGGTTATTTCCTTTTTTCTGATCACCAAGGACTGCAAGAAATTCACTTCGTGGTGGAATAACCGCACCACTGGCCAGATAAGGTATAGTGCTGACACGTGGAAATGTCGCATGAAATCCGATAGTTTTTGTTCCGAATGGCGTAGGTACGTTCCATGGGCCAAAGGAAAATGCCGATTCAATTCCGCCAATCGCATTATTAATCATTCCAACCGCATTATTAACAATGCTGATTGCCTGATTGATTGGCCTTTTAATAAAATCCACGATACCTTCAAATGCCAGCTTGACCGCATCTCTGGCGGCGTTAAACTTATCAGTAATAGCGGTTTTTATTGCTTCAACCTTAGTAGATACAAAAGTAGTAACGCTTTCCCATGTTCGAGATGTCTTGTCTTTTATTTTATCCCAAACACCCGTAACTTTGGTCTTGATTGCATCAAACACCGTATTTGCTGTAGTTTTAAGAGCGCTCCATAAGCCAGAAAGAGTCTTTTTAATCGCATTCCAAACTGTTGAGGTTGCTGTCTTGATTGCGTTCCAAGCAGTGCTGATGACGGTCTTTATTATGTTCAGTGTTCCTTTTGTTACAGTTTTAATTATTCCCCACGCGCCTGACACAACATCTTTGATAAAACTCCATGCTCCGTCCGCAATCTCTTTTATCCCCTGCCAAGCCAACTCCCAGTCTCCTGTGAAAACGCCAACAAGGAAATCAATGATTCCGCTCAGAGTGTCCGCTACATCACCAATTATTTTAATTAATGATTCCAAGACTTTTATTGCTGTAGTCCCCACAACATCAATTATCTTTGCTACGACTGGAAGCAAATTCGCGATTATCCAGTTAATCAATGGCACTAACACCGATTCCCACAGAAGTTTCAGAGAATCAATGAGCTTTCCGAGGAATGTCTCTATCTTTAGAATCGCGTCCCCTAATGGTCCCTCTAATAGCCCTTTGAACTGTTCTGCCAGTCCTTGTAACACCGGAAGGATATATGTGTTATATCCGGTTATCAGAGTTCCAAATATGCTTGATAGTCCATCTGCTATAGAATCAAAGAACGGTTTTACGTGCTCATCATACAACATAGATATTGCGTCACTAAGGTTTTGAACAACTGTTAAAACTCCACTCGTGACAGTTTCTATTACTCCAAGGCTGCCTTCAATCGCTGACTTCAGAATGTCTTTATTGTCGATGAAAGGCTGCGCAATCATATTCAGAATATCTCTGCCAAGTTTTGCAGCTGTTTCTGTGAGAACCATTCCGATTTCAGCAAAGATTCCAATTAAATTTGCAGTAATTTGCTGTGCGGTTTCTCCACCAAAAACCGAGAAAACATCAGCAAAAGTGACTGCAAGGTTCCCACCTATTTGTGCAATTTCAGAACCGATATTAAACATATCTATCAGATAGTTCTTTATTCTTTGCGTGTTCTGCTTTAAAAACTTTTCAATTCCGCCTATGATGTTTTGCGCAATTGTCAATCCAATTCTGGCAAATGAGCCGGCAACTTGTCCAATTGCATATGCGTATGAGTCTAAGAAATTATTTGCCGCTTTAGTGACTTCCGGGTCAGCGAAGATATCCTTTAAAGATTTCCATATAGAATCAAGGTCTTTTTTTATTCCGTCAAAAATCGGCTCGTAATCTCCTAATCCATCCCAGAATCCTTTTGCGATTAGCTTAGCCAGCTGTTTGAATCTGTCGATTATCTTTTTTAATGGTTTTGACATCTTATCAAGAACTGTCTCGCCCTCTGCTACCTTTCCATAATCAACATTTTGTACAGCATTTTTCATCTGGTCTGCAAGTCCGCCGGTTATGCCCGGTGCTTTTGACGATGAATCCGTACTTTTATCCGTTGAGTAATTATTTATTTCGTCCAAAGGACTAAGATATCCTTTTGCCGCCTTGGTAGCTTTCTTGGTTGCGTCCGCTGTATCATTTGTCGCGCCTGCCAGCTTTTCGGCATTGTCGGCAGCTTCTCCATATTGGTCTGCCGTATCAGCTATTGCATCTGTCCCGGCAAGGCCTGCGCCACTTGTACCTGTCTGACCAGAAGATTTTTTTCCGGTGATTAACTCCGTAAATGACTTGAAGGCATTTGCTAGAGTTGCTAACTTACCGAGCAAGATATTAATAACTTTCAGAACAGGAGTGAAGAGATTGATTAATCCCTGTCCGACCGTTGCTTTGAGAGATTGCAGCTGTAACTGCATTACCCTGACCTGGTTCGCCCAGCTGCCGGATGTTCGGACAAAGTCACCAGATGCAGCCGACAACTGTTTCTGCACAAAAGCCAGCCGGAGAGCAACTTTCTCCTGTTCGGTCATGGCAGAAGTGGTTTTTCCGTAGCCATTTGCAAGCGCGTACTGGTCAAGTGCTGTTTGGGTCATTACAACGCCCAAATCTTTTAATGTTTCCGTTTCACCTGTAAACACTGATTTCAGTTTGATATAGGCCAAGTCCTGGCTGATATTGTAAAATGATGCCACATCACCAGTCAGCTGTGTCAGAGCCGTTGACATGTCGTAAGCCTGCTGTTCTGAGAATCCGAACGACTTTGACATTGCTCCAAACGTACCAACATACTGCTTTGCCATTGTTTCCGACAGTCCGGCAGAGGTCATGGCGTTCTTTGCGAATTCATTCACCTTATCAGACATGGCGGTAAATGTGACATCGACCACGTTCTGTACTTCTGCCAGATTAGAGCCAAGTTCTATACACTCCTTGCCAAACTGCGCAAGTTTTCCAACTGCAAATGCTCCACCAATCAGTACACCTATTTTTTTTACTACGCTGTCAAGTCCATTAAATGACTGTTTGATTGCTGATACGCCGTTTTGCACACCTGATGTGTCCATCCTGGTATCAATAATGACTGAGCCATCAGCAGCCATGCGTCCACCTCCTAACTATTTGAGGTTCAACATCTCATTCAACTTATCTTTATAAGCTTGCTCCTCATCGCTGAGACGTGTTTTTATGTCAATTGTGTTCTTGTTTTCCTGATAGAATTTCTTTTCCCATTTATCCAGGCGTTCACCCTTTGCTTTTTTCGACCGGATTCCGACAACGGTATTGAACAAGCACTCACCTGATTCCATGAAATATCCGAAAAACGTCCACCAGTGCATATAAGGCACTGCTCTGATTTCTTTACCAGCAACCTTGTTTACAGCCGGTACAATCATATCTCCATCTTGCTCCCAGTCCATTAAGCGTGGTTTCGGCTTGTTTGGATCAGTATCAGACTGACCACAGTCAATAAACTCACAAGCTTTCTGACAGGCTTCTGTAAGGTGTTCTGTCGGTATACTTTGCCAATCCTCGAACAAAATCTGCAACATAACAACTGCTTTTGCCTGCTCGTCCAGTTCCGGGTCATTCATAGCGATTAGAATATCAATAATCACTCGAAAATCCGTCCTGATAGAAAAACCCACCCCACTAATGTTCAGTGAGGTGGGTAACTCATAGGCGGTCATTTTGTGTACTTCTCCGTGTACTTATTGACCACTTCCTGCATTTTCTTTTTTCTCTTTTCAATTTCCGGAGCAAGTGCTTCATTGATTTTGTCCAGAACGATATAGGCGAATACCTGACCGTTGCCAAAAACAGTTGTCGCAGTAATCGGTTCCTTAAATAAATCCTTAGACGCTTCATACCCGAGCATGTAATTGATTTTGTCCTCGATCTGTTTATTGATCTCCGCCATCTCTTTACTGGAAGAAACATTTTTAACAGATTCCTGAGTCTGTTCAAAGAAAGTTTCCAGTTCTTCTGCCCTTGCTGCAATGTTAATGTCAGTAGGATTCAGTTTGAACGAAGAGAATACTTCACCCTGCTTGTTTGTGAATGTGAAAAGAAGAAATCCATCATCAATGTTTGTGTTAATTGTTTTTGCCATTTTCTATACCCTCCTAAAAATTATTCACTGTCAGCTGTAAATGTGCCGGAACTGATGTCAAATTTCCCTTTTACACGCTCGCCGACGTAGTTCACGGTAAATGGAATCTGATAACCAGATGTATCACCGCCGTAGGATGTCGGTACAACATAACATTCCTGTTGATACGCTTCGTATTTGCCTGCTGTAGCTTCTGTCCAAAGGTGAACCTCAACTGCGTTGGTCTTGAGGTTGTCGTCTTTGAGACGTCCATCTACAATCTTCTGCAACGCTCCGAATAAATCAGATTTGGTATCTGCATAGAACGGGTCAGCATCAGAAGAAGCTTCGTAGCCATTGTGTTTAAATGTGGATTCTCCGAGAATGTTTTTAGATGTTTCAGTATCTGGATTGAGATCTACATTGTACTCTTCCAGATCTTTTCCAAGGCGCTCATATTTCGGCGTCAGTCCTCCACAAAGGGAACCTGCATCAATGTAATGAGCCATATATTTACGGTCAATCTTGCCTGTAACTGCCATAGAAATGTCCTTTCTGCCTATAACTTTTAAAAGGCTGTGTAGGTTAGCGACTATCTCCAACTGATAGCCGGCTGTTACTTGTTATATTACTTCATAAGTGTTTTCGTAGCGCACTGACAGCGGTAATAACCAGTCCTGTACGCCACTCTCCTGTGGCTCTAAACCATAGGAATTATCGCGGGTGATGCGTTTTATCACTCGTCCCTGTGAAAGCTCAGGAAACGCATTTAAACGTGTCTCAGAGCCATTTATGACAACTGGTTCTCGACATATCCACTTGCCGAGATTATCAAGGAATTTCTGAACAGACAACTTCTGTCGTTCTTTGTCAGATGCTGTGCGATATACCACATAGAATGGGTACTGGCACACTTGATGCATCGTGCCGCAGACATCTTCTTTTTCTGTATAGACCAACGCTCCGTTATCTGCTGAGAACGCAATTCCTGATTCCTTGCTAAGTTCCTCAAATTTGATTGTTTCATTTTCATACAATCCTGGGTACTGATTCAGAAGTGCTTTCATGGCATCTGTCAGAATCTCATATCCGGTTGCATCTTTTCCAATAGGTTTATCCGTCATGTCTGCCACCTCCTGCCTGTGCTTTTACTTTGCGAATCCATGTACTGCCGTATTGTCGTTTTGCGGCATCAAACCATTTAGCCTGAGCCTGTGGGTGAGCTTGTTTGGTATATTCAAGATTTTCCTTTGCGGCTGTCTGACCAGAAAACTGACTGACGAGGACTTTCTTTGCGTACTGTCGAGCGTAAGGGCTTCCGGTCAGTTCATCTACCATCGTTTTTCCCATATAGAGAAATCTGCCGTAAGGTGCTGCCGCCGCACAAACAAAGCCTGTGCCTTGCATAGAGGAACTTTTTGCCCTTGTCTCATCAATGAAATCTCCTGAAATCATTGGCATAAACGGTACCATGCTATCCATGACCATCCCATCAAGGAGGTACTGAGCTTCCTGATACTGTTTGGAGAACCTGTCCATATTCAGCTTGATCTTCATATCTCCATCAACTATAGAAAACCCTTTGAAATGCTTAATCTTACTCATATTACTTACCCAGAATCTCAAAATGCGGTATCAGCGTATATGGTCCACCCACGCTTGTAATCTTGAACACGTTATCCTTATTCTCATTCATATACTGATAGAATCCATTCCGGTAATCACTGTCAGATACTGTTCCACCAGTCCACTCACCTTCCCAGAAGAACGACTCATCTGAGAATGTAATGGTATCTTCCAGAGCGTTGTTAATCTGCTGTTTCCACTCTTTAGGCGGTACATAGGGAAGAATCTTGCTGTCTTTATCAGTAATGGTTATATCTCCGTTCTGGATAGCATATCGAACGTGTAACTGCGCGTTGTCTGTTGCGTCTGGCCCATACTTTTTGAGTATTGCTCCCTTGTCCGTAATGAGGTCAACACCGGGTAAAACATGAGGATACCAGTACGCATCTATTGTTGTGGCTGATTCGTAATAATTAAAAATCGTCACCGTTTTTTCGTACATGATACCCTCCTTTTTTACAGTCTTAAATATTTATATCTGTTCTTCTTTGCGTATTTAATGGCTTCTTCCACGCTGTCAAAGCGTTGTCTAACATCCTCTTTTTTAGCAATCCCTTTGGCATGATAATTACCCTCATCGTCCCAGTTCGATATTACATTTCTCGTTCCAGTCATATAATAGGAGTATCCTTGCTTATTTGGCTCGGCTTGCTTATGTATGACAACGTTTCCACTTCCAAAACCACTTATTCCGCCTCTACCACCCATTACACTTCACCTCATTAAATTTGTCGGAAAACGCCTTGATTCTAACAATATTACCTTTACACTCTTCCGGAACTTTCCCATAAAAGATAACGCTTTCTGGGTGCAATCGTTCAATCATAGCGTTATACCCTGACAAGAATAGGCACTTTTTGCCCTTACTGTTCATGCAACCAACAGAAGACACTGCAACTGTTCCGCCCTCTGGTTCCCCATCAAAGCACCAATCATAGGAATCCGGTATACTCCATGAGATTGTTGGAATCACACGACAACCGTATTCTTGCAGATATGCTCCTATCCAGTGCTTACGGTAATGGTTATATATCTGGATAGCTTTTGGGAAATCGGTGTAAGTGCTGAAATCTGGTGTCAAGATATACCGAAATCTGCTCAGCTTGTCCACGTACCTGTCTGGATTTCTCCATAGTGCGTCAAACTGGTAGTCATCTAAGAAGAAATGAACGGCTTTATCTTCTGGATTACTGCATTTTCCTCTTGCATAATTGAATCCAATAAATTCACAACCGTCTGTAAATACAGTCGGTTTAATCTGTGGTATGCCGTATTCACCAACACCGGGGAAGATACGGCGATTCAGATTTTCATAGGCTATGCTTGTCTCTCGGCTTGCCATAGGCTATCTCTTTCCAAACCAAGCATCAAAATTCTTCATTCTACGCTTTCTGGCTCTGTCATAAGTGGTGGTAGTGCGGCTCGTATCGTGCAAAGCGCTTATATCACCTTTTTCAACAGCTTTCGAAAATTTGTGCATTTCGTCCCTCATAGCTACGCTGGCATTAATTAATTTTCTATGCTCGATAGCAATTTTTTGATTTTTAAATAACGCTTCTGCACTCCCGAGTTTTGCGATTTTTCTTTTACTCTCACTCAATCTGTCATTTATATAATTCATTGTTTTTACCGCTTCACTTTTTGTCTTGATTGACTTAAAGTAGTTGGTATTCTCTGAATTTATGACCTTTTCAAGCTTACTGTCTTTTTTAACAGTTCCGCTTCCTCGGAGTGCATCACTTTTCTTTGAAGAATTAAAGTACACCTTCGCAATAAGCTCAGAAACTGGCTTCTCATTGCTTAATCCGCTACTTCCACCGCGTCCACCCATAAAATCACTCTTTCTGTACTGTCTGTTTGATAACCTGATTCACGCCAGTTGCCGACAGCCCATTAAACATACCGACTGCAACCGCTGTGATATAATCTGTTGCTGGAAAGTCTGGGATAACTCCCATTCCGACAGCTCCGAGAATTCCGCCAATAACCGCCATGATTACTGGAATCCATTCATCAGAGATTCTTTTTGATGCTTTACAGCCCATTCCTACGATGTAGCAAATCATAACGATTGCTATGCATGAGCCAAGTGTTGAAATGTCCATTATTATCACCTCACATCAATTTAAGTTCATTGAATACTTTAAAAATTTTTGGCGACTGAATAGCGAACCAGTCAACCATTTCTTCGTTTATAGCCCAACTGTCAGCACTGTTAGAGTTAGAATCAAGTCCAGATTCCATCAGAAATGCATGAATGATTTCGTGTCTAACAACCTGTTTCTGATAGCTTTCAAGGTCTGCTTTTGTTCCAATCTGACCCTGTGCCGCTTTCATATCATTAACAACAATTTCTCGCACTGATAAATCTGTATAGCCGTCTACATTTGTCAGATTCGGATATTCTTTCTCGTTCCCGAATTTTACGCTCCATTCAGAGCCTAAGATATCAACTTTAAAATCCTGCATATAAAATCGGTATCCCTTCATCTGTCCTTACTCCCATCAGAAGCGGCAAAGCTGTCTTTAAGAGTAAATCGTTCGTTTTCTGCACATCTCCGGCGGCAGCATACACCGCACTCCATTCCTTTGCGCTTGCCCCAATCTGCTGTGGCGTTGCATAAGAAATGGATTCGCTGCCAGAGGATACAGATGTTGCAATGCCTGTAGTGCTACCACCGGACCCGATTACGGTTGATGTACCGCTCACAGCGGCATTGGTAGCATTCTTTTCAGCAAGTTCAATCTGATACATCAATTCAGCCAGTAAGCAGACCGCCTTTTTGATACGCTTCTGTGAGCGTTCGTTCGTCGGCAGTCCGTCCACCAGTCTGTCAAACGTCATTGTGTCCACAAAATCACTGGCTTTTTCTGCCAGCCGTGGGAAGTCGGTTTCTGGCACGACATTGCCGAATGATTCTGTATAGAATTTATAATCTGCATAAGCCATGCCAGTTACCTCCTACGTTTATGATTTCGCTGCTACAGTCGCATGTCCTGCGCTCAGTGCCTTATAGGTGCTGTCACACTCAACCACTGTGATTACCTGCCCTGTTGCTGCTGTAATGTCGGATTCTCCATCCCATGCAGTCCAGTTCTTCACATTCTGTCCGTAGCCTACAGCAGTCTCAGAAGATGCAACTTTGTACTTGTATACATTTCCTGCGCTTGCTTTTGCCGGAGTAACGGTTACTTTTGTGTCTCCACTTTTACTTCCTGCTGCAGAATTTACAGTCAGAGTTCCAAGTGTCCGAGTTGCGTTGATGGTTCCAACAGCAATAGCGTCAATGTACTCCGCAAAGAGGGTAAGTCCCATGATTGCAAACGCTTCGGATACCGCTGTGTGGTAGTTGCCCTGTGTATGGAATCCGATCAGATTTGTCTCGCCGGAAACGGTATACACCAGACCAGCTCTTGCAAAGTCAGATTCATTCGGGTCAACATAGTACAGCACGATGTTTTCAACAGGTGTAGCAATAACCTGTCCTCTCGGAATCTCACTGTCAGATAACAGGAAGATTGTATTGAATCCCATGAAATCTTTCATGTACTGGAATCCGAACTGATTCTGAATAGAAATCTCAGCTGCTCCGATATACTCATACACATCCAAAATGTTGACGAATCCAACAACGCCAGTCACATTTCTGTGCATCTGTTTGAATTTGTTTTCAACACGGCCTTTAGCCATTGCCAGAGCCATCTGGAAAGTGGTTTCTGTGAATGTGAGGGTACCTGTTTTCAGATAATCATAAAATCTTTCGGTAACATTGGTCTGAAGCTGGAAAAGGAATTCATCGTCAGTCATCTGAACAGCGTTCTCATAACCGTGATCTTTGATTGCTTCGATAGATACAGCCTTTGCGTACTTTTCAATGGTCATTTCTGCATAAGGCTTTTCTTTTACAGTGAATTTGCTGTAAGGGATTTCTTCGCCCTCTTTAACATTTCCATCCTGCAATGTGCCTTCTGCATATTTTGATTTAAGAACCGCTCCGGGTGTCTTTTTGATCGGACGCATGATACCAAGAATCTCACGTAAGTGTTCCCAGTTTCTTTCGAATCTGGTAACGAAGTCAATCTCACGTGCTGTGACCTGAATATCATTACTCATAATAAGATTAGCTTTTGCTGCCATATAAAAAAATCCTTTCTACCCATAATTGTTAAGGCGTTGGGTTAGCGGCTATACTCTGTTGTATAGTCGGTGTAAAAAATCACTGGAATAACTGGATATTCTGAGCAATTGCAGCCTGTCTCTCGGACGGGTCTTTGATCGCTTCGATATCTTTCTTCGTCATGCTTCCCGGTGTCTGCTGCTGTCCAACGTGAGTGGTAAATCTTGCCTGATTCTGCTGAGCCTGCTGCTGAGATTCGTCCACAAAAGCGGATGCGTCAGACTGTTTCATCTGTTCAATCAGATCATTCAGCCCGAGGATTTTACCATCTTTCAGCTTCAATCCTGCTTCCTTGATGTCTGCCATAACAGACTTCTTTGCTGCTTCACTGGAAAACTTGACATCGTCGAGTGCTGCTTTCAGAGCATCTGAGAAATCACGGTCGTAGATTTTCGCATTGAATTCTTTCTCTGCATCCTCGGCTTTTTTCTTCCATCCAGCAAGCTCTGTCTGAATGTTCGCCGGGTCGATACCGTCAAAGCCTTTTAAGGTTTCTTCTGCTGCTTCAGCACGTTCTTTCCAGTTATCTCGTTCTCCCTCAACTTTTGACAGAGTTTTTGCCACTTCCTTTGCATTCTTATAATTCTCAGAAAGTGCTTTCTTTACATCTGCCTGTTTATCTTCCGGGATCTCAATTCCAAATGATTTTAATGTGTCAATAAGTTTCTGCATAACATCCTCCTGGTCGTGTTTATTGACCTGCCGCCGCAGGTAAGTGGATTAAGCCAGTTAGACCACTGACAGGGTAATCGGAAAGGGTGGAGTTGAACCACCGACGTCAAGAGCTATGCGCTCTCCGCTCTTCCACCTGAGCTACATTCCACATAACCCGGATTCCCGGGTTAGCAAGGTGTTTAACGTGTCATGCCTGCCACGAGTTGTTTCGAATGCTCTTTCTTTTTAAAAGAAAAATGTGAATAAAAACTTTATTCAAGGAGGTGAGCCATCTTGCGTGCCAGATGGCAAATACACATGGCAGGGTTCGAACCTACTTAAACATTCGCTAAAGACGCGTCTGCTTAACTTTCCACTAAAGCGTGCGTACCAGCTACTTTAAGAAAGGAGGATAAAACGAAAATGTTAAAACAACCGTTGTGCTTTCCGCTGCACAATTACATTATAACAGATTTCTTTTAACTACCTCTCTACCACTTTTGTATTTTTAGAGCATATCACGGAGTTTTTCCACGTATCTTTTAACAAGGTCACGTTCTTCCCGACACTCTGCGTCTTTGGACATATCGCTCATTTCTGTTGTGAGTTCGTCAAGATGTTCTTCCAAAGCGGCAAGCATCTTCCTTTTACAGTCCTCAGACTTGCCAGAACGATAGCTCTGCTTCTGTGTCATATAGTCGTCATAAGCATCTCGTCCGTCAGAGCGGCTGTAATGTCCTCTAACATAATGTTCGCCACGTCTGGCGTAAGAACTGCCTTTGTCGTAATCCGGCATCATTCTGCCGTCATTTGAGCTGTATCTCCCCATGCTATCACGTTTTCTCCCGCGTTCACTGTAATCGTCATTGTATCCGCCACGCATCTCATCAAGGACAGTGTTGTAATATTCCACCTTTTTGTCCCAGTACTGTGTATTCTTGATATCTTTGTACATATCAATCAACTTATATGTCATTTCCAGGTTTCCAGTGGTCAGTCCATTATCAGCGATTTTTGACAGCTCATCTTCGATTCTTGCACATAAGTCTTTAATGTCTCTCATAATCACACCTCCTACGCTTCTCTGGTCACAACAATGTTTGCGTTCGCAACAGAAACAGCCTGATCGCTTGTGTTCTCTACTGCGATGTTAACGCAGCATCCGCGAGGTACATCAATGTAGATGCCAGAGGACACATTGTTGTACTGGTCTACTGCTGCCGGTGTGGAAATCATCTGGGAAGAAAGAACTGGTTCCCCAGAAATTGCGAGTGCAAGAGAAATAGCTCCCGCTGTGCCGCCTGTCGGAACTGCGATATTACCGGAGAAGTCCACAAAATACCGTGCTTTGCACTGATTTGTGATTCCTCTCAGGGTAATAATTCCACTTCCCTCTCTGTGCTGAATACAGTTAGAACCTTTGACTGCTGTATTCGTAAAAATAACATTACCATTTGCTACTACTTCCTGAGCAGCTACGCCTGTATATTCTGCCATAAAAATACTCCTTTCATATCACAAAAGGACAGGTTTTCAGCCTGCCCCTCTGTGTAATACGGCATAAGCCGACATTCGAATCAATCGAAAGATACTCTCGATATGAAGTTATCAGCAATTGCATCCGGTGTTACATCCGCATCCGTAATATGTGTTCGGGTTAGGAACCTGATATGCCGGGATCGGTGCCGGATTAATCGCATTAATGAGCTGCTGTGTCTGTGAAGCCATTGCAGTTGTAAGCAGTGCGCTCTGGCGGTCCTGAGAAGCGGCACGTCTGAGGTCGTTGTTTTCAGCCTGCAGGTTAGAAATCTTTTCATTGCAAAGATAGTCAAGAATGGCTCTTGTCCCAGCGTTCTGGCTGTCAATGATATCTCTTGTGTTACTGTTCATGGTGTTCTGCAATGCACAGGTGTTCTGCGCCATATTGTAGTTTACACCCTGGATAGCTTCCCTGGTTTCACAACAGCAGTTCGCAAGCTGTGCCTGTAAAGCATTAGTGTTCTGCATATTAGCTACAGTATCAGCATTAATAGCCTGCTGAATGCCGAAACCAGTCTGCATGATGTTTGTGTTGATTCCGTTAAATCCGGTAAGCATACCGTTATTCATAGCATAGAAGCCATCACACAGGCCGCTATTGATTCCGTCAAGCTTGCTGATTACAGCGGAATTGTCAAATCCTCTCTGAATATCCGCCTGAGTAGCTGCTGTGGCTACATATCCGCCGCCGTTTCCATTATTGCCCCAGCCGTTATTTCCCCATCCGAAGAAAGCAAAAATGAATAAAACAATAATCCACCAGCTGCCATCTCCACCAAACATGCCGTCATTATTTCTACCGTTTCCAGTAGCAGCGGCAATATCTGCTAAGCTATAATTTCCATCCATAGTTATAATCTCCTTTTTGTGTATTTACATCAATCTGGCCAGATTGTAATGTACTATTTCATTCCTTTCAGCATGTGCTGAAATTGTCCTGCCATCTGTTGAACCTGATTAAGTTGCTGTTGGGAAATCCGTCCAGACTGTAACATTTTCTCAACTTCTGCTTTCGGGTCTCCCTTAAAATTCTGTTTAAACTGCATAAACTGCTGTATCATCTGCATTGGTCCGTTTCCCTGTGGCATCCCGCCGCCAAGCGCGTTAAATAATGGATTACTCATCTGCATTTCCTCCCTTGACTGCTGATTCCTGCACGGTATTAGCCCTAACAGGTTCAGAAAAAGAATTTAATCGGTTTATGATAGCTTCGTATTTGCCCTTTAAATCGTCGTATTCCTGTCTGGTGACGTATTTACTGTCCATGTTCTGAACAGTCTGTTTAGGCGGCATCTGAGAGCCTACCTCGTGGTATTCAAACGTTCGCAGTGGCTGCGGCATGCCGGATACGTCTGTGGATTTTATATAAAATTTCTCTGATTCTGAATCCATCAGCAAAACACTTGTCCCGGGTGCTACCAGATAGGATTTTGCGCCGACTTCGCCGGATACCCACAGGATACCGCTATTATTCTGCTGTGGTTGCTGTACTGCTTGAGCCGGCATCTGGACAGGCTGTTGCTGGAACTGATTCATCTGTCCCGGAACGCCAAAACTATATTGATAAGGATTGTTATATAATGCCATCTCGTACACCTCCTATGACTTATTCTATGACTTATTCTATGACTTTCTATGACTATTTTTACATAAAAAAAGAGCCTTAGACAGTTCGTCTAAGACCCATATAAGTATCTGAAAAGTATCAACACACTTTGATTATTTTATTATTTACCCGGCGACTTAATCGTTTCGCCGTAGATATGCTCACATTCATCTGCTCAGCACAGTATTCAAGAGTGTATTCTTGACATCTCAACCGGAACAATCTTTCCTCATCCGGTGTAAAATTACACTCCACCAAGAATCTGTCTATATCTTTCTTTGTGAACACATATAATTTCATGAGCATACCCCTTATTAATGCAATTAACGTTGATTCTGTGCAAGATAATTTGTAAGCTTCTGTTTTGTTTTTTTTAATTCTTCCACGTTATTTCCGCTAATCTGACTGTCTAACATAGTCGATAGTACTTCCAGAATCAATGAATCACGTTCTGCAATCCTCTGAAGACTTTCATAATCTCGTCTATCATGTTCTTCCAGTGTCTCTACTCGCTTATTAAGTCGGAATGCCGGGGTAATCCATTTAAAGATTACGGCTGCCGCCCCTCCGACAATAGACACCCCTCCGCAGATAGAAAGGAAAATCTGTACAAATTCTGATATGCTCATTTAGCTACTCCTTTTCCCAGTAGTATACCAGGACTTCATTTCCGGAATCCCATGTATCATAATATTTACCATCTTGTACTGTCACCACATGACCATCTATGCAGAGGATGTATGTGCCTGTCTGATGATCTGCACAAAAATCATTGACTGTATAGATATACCGTTCTGATTGCTCAATCAGTTTGCGTCTGTACCCATGTTTGTAGAGGTACGCTCCCCAGACATAATTTGCGCTTGGCATATCTGACAGAGTACACGCCTGCACCATTAATCCGGCAAATACTGTCTCCCAGTCAAAACCAGTCGCCTTACATATTGCCCGGACAACGCAATCTCCGGTTCTCTTATCCTTAACAGGATTAGGATTGAAATATTCCCATCTATCCATCAGTCAGTCCCCTTTGCTGTTTTATATCGTTTCGCCGCTCCTCTGGCTTTTGCGGCACTCTGGCGGTTCCACTTTGCTATCATGAGCCGGTCTTGCAGTTCCCTCAGGTCGTTCTGCTTGCAGTAGTCCTTATACGCAGTATTTTGTTTCTGTAAAAGATAAGACTTCCGGTCAAGGTCTTGTTGGAGTGCGAATTTCGCCTTTTCATTCGGTGCATTATCGACTCCTGCTTGCAGTCCAAGGACTTCACGCTTCGTCTTGCGGATTCTTCGCTCGTAAGTACGCTGTCGTTGTTCCTTTTCGTACTGCTTGCCTTTGTCAGCTTTATCCTGTGCTGATAATTCTGCATAAGAATTAAATTCCCCGTCACTGGCTCCAAAACTATGCCGGCAGTTGACTCCTGACAGTCCACTTGCTGTTCCATATCCGGTCAATGAGAACGGCGGAAATTTCTTGCTCTTGCCAGAACGAGAGTATATCTTTCCTTGCCACCATGCGTGATTTCCGGGATTCTGACCGCCATCACCTGTTCTGGCTCCCATGTGGGCACTGACCAGAACTAAATCCCAGTCCATTTCTTCCATGCGTTTTAGGGATATATCTCCCGTAGCCTGAGCCACGCCAGTTCTGACAGAACGTGCAACTGCTGTTTCAATCGTGTCTTTTCTGCCAGATGGATACGTGACAGTAACACCATCACTCACAACATTATTAACTGCCTCTTTAATGGCTTGTGTATACCCAACCGCCCCAGTCATCACATGGTTATATGCAAGGTCGCATTGCTCGATATAGAGCCTCTGAGCGGCACTTGCGGTTGTTCGCGTGAAGTTCTTCCACTCGCCCATAGTCGCAAGCATATTCCGTTCCATGAGCCTTATCATAGCCGGGGACTGTTCAAGCGGTACAGGGCTTAATCCTGCCGCCTTGTATACCTTGTCATCATAGTTCATCGCAGTGATTCCGGCATCTTCAAACGCTTCAAGAAGCTCCTGCTGTTCACGTTTGGTGTATTTGGATAATTCTACCAGAATGTCCTCTAGCAGTTCACCAGATTCCTGTAGCGTTCTAATTCTCCATGCATCAGCATTGGTCAGAATATAGTCCTCACCCCTGCCGATTCTTGCCATCATTCTCGACACGATCTCAGAGATAACGTACTGATGCAGCTCTTCAGCAATCTGTTCGCTACCCTCTGTTATCTGGCGTAAATATTCTGGGCTTAACATGTCTATTCATCTCCAAACAGTTTTGGTTCATCTGGCTGAGCTTCTTCGACCATTGCTTTTGCATCTTCTTCTGTCATTCCTTCAAACTTCACGAAATACAACCATGCCGGAACCTTGCCAGTAGTCACATACTGCCACCACCTTGCGCGATCATTTTCGCGAACATACAGGATGTCTCCAAAATCGTAGTTGACTTCATAAGCTCCGACAGGTGCAAGTCCGTACAGGTCAGCGTAAACGTTCAGTGCGTAGATAACTTCGTCCAGACAGGATTCCAGTTTATCCCTCACATCCTTAATGAACTGTACTGTCCTCTGTTGTTCCGCTTCTACCCCTGTAGCTGTCTGAATGCCGCTAGATTCGTTGAAAACAAAATACCCATTGGAGAATCCAATCTTGTACCCCAACTGGCTTAAAAGGGCATTTATGCCGCTTATACGGGTATCTGTGTTGAGCTGCGGATTGATTTCTTGATAGAACTCTTTTTCATCCTGTCCGAATACGTTCTTGACAAAATGAGGTAAGTTCACCTCGTTTCGCCTGTTCTCCATACCCTGTGGCGTCATTGCTGATACAGGTGTACCGCTTGGCATCAGCAGTCTATCATCTGCCAGAACAATCTTCTGAGAATCAAAAATCTCTCCGGCATTTCTACTGTATGCAATGTCGAGGTCTTTCAGCTCCTCAATAGCTTCGGCAAATATCGGTAAACCAAGTGGCGTACTAATATCCACATTGTTAGCCTGCGGCGTCCGCAACACTCCGTACAGAGGCCCATCAAGCTTCTCACCGTTTGCTTTAAGAATCGGCGGTGTGTCTGCCATGAGGTCAGCCCATTTGGTCTGTTTAAGGTCGATTCTGTCACCGATTGACTGTGGAGATTTTGACACATAGGCTCTGTTGGAAACATAATACGGATAGGTTGTCACGCCATCCACAGTGGTCTCAACAAACCTATGATATTCGAGCCTTGTGTAGTATTTCCGTCCAACTGTATAAGAATCCTTAAATATAATTCCTTTGATTTCTTGATTGTCATAATCCACAATCATCACATCTGCCGGAGTAAATACGTCAAGGCTCTCACCGTTTGGTTTAATGAATACCGTTCCATAAGCACAACCATATTCTGCCCAGTGGCGAATCTGGAAATATACTTTATCAATCTGTTCCTGTAACCACGTAGCCCTTGCGGAGCCGTCAATCTGAATGCCGATCGCCAGTGTTGCGAGTCGAGCTGTTTCTGAGCAGACAGATTTAGCAAAATTAATCGTCTTGATATTGTTCTTATCATCTAACCATTCTGGTACGCCCCTGTAGATGTTCGCACACCGGTTAATCAGTGCTTCCATCTCTGGGAATTCTGCTGCTTGGATATTAAAATCCTCTTCGGCTTGTTTTTTGAAAATCATGTTAAACCACCTTTTTAGTGTTGTTATAAGTCCCATTTAATCTACCTTTTAAAATCCATCCATCTTACAGAAGTATCTCGCACAATAATGTCTTCATATTCTACAACTTTTAAGATTTCGTTAATGTCAGATGATCCATATATTTTTAAACCGATGCTTAAGAATTTATTTATTTTATCTGAAAAGTACCTATCTAACATTTTATGCACTGTTCCCCCTTCTTCTCCACAATGACTCTGAGCCATACCGGACGGAATCTATCAAATGATTATCCTTATCCGGATATCCGCTGCAAATATTCCCATCTTTGTCGCGTTCGTATTCGTACTTCTTGAACTCTTTGCAAGCATTTGGCGTTCTTTTTGGATCAAACACAAGCTTTCTTCTTTGCAGCCACTTCATGGAATACTCAATGCTCCCCGGTCCTTTGATTGCTCCTCTTGCTGGGAGTCCTAAATCTCTGTAATCATTGATTGATTTAGGCTCGGCAGAATCGCAAGTAATTTCATAATCGTCATACTGTCTTCGCTTGATTTCGTTCGCAGTCCATTCATTTGATTTTTTGTTTTCGTAAATCTCGTCAATGAAATAGATTGTTTCTCTAGCTGAATCATAATAGATTCTGGAGAAAGCATATTTGTCCGGATACCAGCCCCAGTCAACCCCCTGATAAATTCTATCAAAATGGCTGATCTCTTCGTCTGTGATGGTTCTTTCTTCGATGTATTCAAAGATATTTCCACCATTTCCGTTAGCGTGTCCAAGGTACTCATTGTCGTAAGCATCTGGATTTACTTCTTTCAGATGTTCGGCATCTGTGAGAAATACGTCGCCAAGCCACTCCTGTTCAATCCCTAAATCAAGGTATGTGCTATGCACAACCATTACATTTTTATCTTTTTCTTCTGCTTCTGCTGTATATTCATTCGCCCAGTTATTCTTACTTCTAGGTGGATTGAATGACTTGAATTTATACGCTTCATTGCCACCACGAATAGCAGACTGCTGGATGTTTCGGATTTCTTCTGGGTTAGAAAACTGATCTAACTCCTCGAACCAGACTATTCCAATATATCCAAACTCTGGCTTGATGGACTTAATCTTTAATGGATCGTCAGCACCACGAAAGTAAATCTTCTGTCCAGTGGGCTTGTATGTGATCTCCATCGGAGATACCTTGCAAACAAATTCCTCATTTAGATTTAATTTATCAATAGCCCATTTCATCTGAGCATAAACAGAATCTTTAATAGTGTTTCCGACTTTTCGCAGAATTAGAGCGTGCATGTTCGGATTGTTCTTCAGCAGTTCCGGTATAATCAAAGATATGGTTGAAGACTTCATAGAACCTCGTCCACCCGGAAGAATGTATTCACTATGTTTCTTTTTCCGGATATCTCTAATCATTTTATGGAATACGTCCGGGACAATATCCAGATCAATATGATATTCGCTTTGTAATCTGGCTTTTTCTTCTGCTTTCTGCTGTTCTTCTCTGGCTTCTTTTATAGCAAGCGTTTTCTCCAGATCGTTCATAGATTTTAGCTGATCGGAAAAGTCCGGAGCGAATCCGAATGAATCAGTCAGTTCACCTCTTGCAATCATGGAGCGACGTTGCTGGATCTCTGCCAGAGACATAATGTCAGTGCCTTTTTGTTTTTCAATGAGAGACTGTTTTTTGGCTATATATGCGGAAACCTTAGCATTTCTTAGCAACCTGCTTCCTTCTACCTCATAACTTTTATATCCAGCTTTTCTTGCGGCTTCAGATGCATTCCCGCCATTCTTTATATATTCATCTGCAAATGCTTTCTGCTTCGGCGTTAAGTCCATCTAATCACCTCTGTCTATCCTCATTTTCTGACTGCCTCCCATATTTCTTTTAGGCACATGACCACATCGTACTGAGATGCAGTTCGGAGTATTTCGTAATCACAATCTTTCCACTCTCCCCTTTTCGTGAGATGAAGTGTAGGTGTTGATATAATTGTTACTGTTATCAATCGTTCCTGATCTTTACTATAAAATTGTGATGTACCGATTTTTATGATTAATCCAGTAGATAATATAGCTTTTTGTAGTTTTCTTGTTATCGCTTTTAAGTTCGCCATATCATCACCTCAATTCAAAAAAATCCCCAGTATAGCAGTTATATACAAATATAATACCACACTGGGGAGATTTAGCTCTCTACCACTTTTATAAATTTTCAAGTTTTTTAAAGTCTGCCAATTAGCTTGGCTAGATGATAATATTCCGCCATGACTTTGCGTTTGTATCCGTAGAAGTCGTTCTCTGTTGCAGGAACCGTCCTGATCTTTTCCATTGTTCGATATCCAATGCTGTTGACAATGCTATCATAGATTTGTGATTCAATACCGGGTGCATATTTGATAGACACCTGTAGCAGATTGTATTTGTCACTTTCGCTAAGGTTTCGCAAGTGACTCTGTAATGTCGGTATATCATCCGGCGGTACTCCGTAATCAATCAGTGTTGCCTTTCTCAGCTTCATTTGCTTCACCTTCTTTACTTAAGTTCCAATCGCATGGCATACCCCGGAAACATTCCGGGCAGTGTTCATAGAATCCACAACCTTTGCAGTCCGTTGGCTGTCCGGCGCAGTACTGCTGTAGTACGTTATATGCTGACATAGCAAGGTTTGGTGTTATGTCTGGTGTAGGTTTATTATCTGCCATTTTCTTCATCTCCTCTCACGATTAATCCTCCACAATACGGGCAGAATGTATAATCCAGTCGGTTAAGCGGTTTCCCACATTCACACCACGCTTTTACAGGCCATGATTTATAGTAATCACACATGGAGCCAAACTCATCTTCGCTCGGGATTTCTATTTTTACAGTTTTCCCATGTTTCGAATATTTTCTTTGCGCTTTCGCTTCCCCGTCGGAATATCCCTGGATGTATGCGTTTTCTATCTGGCTTTCGATTGCCTTAATGGCGTTGCCCATATATTTATAAGCCATTCTTCATCTCCTCCAACTTTTTCTCAGCTTCGTCACGAGTAAGAAATACAGATTTACCAATTTCGCTCATAGGGAAAGCTCCTGTTATTGAACCGTTGTAGTTTTCGTAATAGAATATAATTTCGTCTTCTATATTTGGCTCTACATAGCTGTCGCAATATCCATATGAAAATGCGTTTATTTCATACGACACCGGATGTCCAAAATCGTTATCCCATACCGTATCTCCAACCTTACACGGCAACCTCACAAGCAAGCCCTGTTCTTCTGCATCTTCATAGTCAGCAAGCTTAGTAAGAACTTTCTCCGCAAACGGCATTAATAATCCATCTGCTATCTCTTCCTTTGCAACTCCTGTATTATCAACATTTCTTTCTCTTTCTGTTAATCTCTCCATCTACTTCACCTCTCCTGTAATTGCATCAATGCAACCATTCCAACCAGCTGAATACACATTTGCATTTGCTTCAATGCCATTGGTTGAATTTACGAAGTTTTTCCTCTCCGGCAATGGCTTCAGTGGACACCAATCAGGAATCGTTTCTGCTTCTTTATCGAGCACGCATTTTCCTGTAATCGGGCAAAAGGTGCATGTTTCCAGTATATTGCTACAATCTCGACTGATTGAACAAGATATACAATTCTCTGGCGTATCCAACACTAATACTGATTTACTCATTTTCTCTTACCTCTTTTCTGCAAGAATGCTCCATACTGTGCAGGGCTGATAACATCTTCCTTCTCTCTGGTAGCCATTCCATGCCCAAGTCTTCCATTCTTTTTATTTTCTTCTCTTGTGAACATAGTAGAAATGTCTTTGCCTTTACTCACTCACTTCACTCCCTCTCAGCATCAAACTCAAAGCATTGTATCCCGGGCAAGTTCTGACTCCGTTTCTGGTATCTCTTAACAATACGCAATACGGATATAATGCCATGACCTCATAGACGTGTTCTGTGGCATCCTCGCCGCACTGGT
>ERZ1034969.176-NODE-176-length-45342-cov-28.230486_pt1 | contig 45342 bp, 37 predicted proteins | sample MGYA00520624_ERZ1034969 | MGnify/ENA primary metagenome ERZ1034969 (study PRJEB33766, sample SAMN09781776) | gut metagenome | biome: gut microbiome | host: Homo sapiens | place: Madagascar | study: EMG produced TPA metagenomics assembly of the PRJNA485056 data...
AGCTGCCGGAGCGGTGCTTAAGCCGCAAGGCGGGAATTGTGCGGTGTTGCCTAAAAGAAAAACAGGGCATGCACCCCTTTTTTGCCACGTTTTGTTGCCCTGGCAACATTCAAAATGCCGGAAACTGGCTATACTAAAACCGTCGGACATGATAAAATATTAACGACTGATCCGGAAAACAAAAGAATTCCGGTACGCCGCAACAAGAGGACGCCCGCAGGGCAGAAAAGGGAAAAGTATGAAGATCATTTTTTATGGCACCCGCGATTACGACCACCTGTATTTTGACGTTCTGGCCGCTGACCCGGACTATGGCTGCACCATCAAGTTCCTGGCGGCCAACCTGGACCCGGATACCGCCCAGCTGGCTGCGGGCGGCGATGCCGTCTGCGCCTTTGTCAACAGTGACTGCGGCGCGGAAACGCTGTCCGTGCTGGCCAAGGCGGGCATCAAGCTGCTGCTGATGCGCTGCGCAGGCTACAACAACGTGGATCTTGCCGCCGCCAAAGCCAACGGCATTACCGTTATGCGTGTGCCGGGCTACAGCCCGGAAGCCGTTGCCGAGCACGCCATGGCGCTGGCCCAGGCCGCAAACCGCCGCATCTGCAAAGCGTATATCAAGGTGCGCAATAACAACTTTGCACTGGACGGCCTGCTGGGCCAGAACTTTTATGGCGCCTGCGCCGGCATTGTGGGCACCGGCCGCATTGGTGCCGCCATGGCGCGCATCTGCCACGGTTTTGGCATGAACGTGCTCTGCTATGACATGTACAAAAACCCCGAGGTGGAAAAGTTTGCCCGCTATGTTCCGCTGGAAGAACTGCTGCAGAAAGCCGACCTGGTCAGCCTGCACTGCCCGCTGACCGAGGGTACCCATCACATGATTAACAAGGATACCATCGCCATGATGCGGGATTCTGCCATCCTGGTCAACACCAGCCGCGGCGGCCTGATCGACACCGACGCCCTGATCGAAGCCCTGCGCGCCCGCAAGTTCGGCGGCGTGGGCCTGGATGTGTACGAGGATGAGGACGACCAGGTGTTCCAGGATTTCTCCGACGATGTGCTGGAAAACGAGGTGGTGCCGGTGCTGCTCAGCTTCCCCAATGTGGTCATCACCAGCCACCAGGCGTTCTTTACCCGCACCGCTCTGCAGAGCATTGCCGCCATTACGCTGGAAAATGCCCGCGCCTTTGCCCGCGGTGAAGAACTGAAAAACGAGGTAAAAGCGTAAAAAACCATCATTTGTGTGCAAATGGGATACACTTGCCGCCATCGCACAAACAAAATTTTTCAAAAAATATTGTCAAATGCGCTTTAGCGTGCTAATATAAATACCGGTGAAAGAAATAGAGGACCGCGCGCTTTCCGCCAGTTTCAAGGGGTCCGGCAGTGCGGCCGGAAGCGGAAAACAGCAGCCCACCAAAAAAGGAGAGTGTATACCCATGTCTATCAAAAATGCTTATCTGAACGAAGTGTACCAGGGCCTTGTTAAGCGCAATGCTGAACAGAAGGAATACCTGCAGGCTGTTGAGGAAGTTCTCGAAAGCCTGGAGCCCGTTGTTGAGGCCCATCCTGAATATGAAAAGGCAAGCCTGATCGAGCGCCTGGTTGAGCCGGAGCGCATCATCATGTTCCGTGTGCCTTGGGTGGATGACGCCGGCAAGGTGCAGGTCAACCGCGGCTACCGTGTGCAGTTCAACTCTGCCATCGGCCCCTACAAAGGCGGTCTGCGCTTCCATTCTTCTGTTAACTTGTCTATCCTCAAGTTCCTGGGCTTTGAACAGTGCTTCAAGAACAGCCTGACCAGCCTGCCCATGGGCGGCGGCAAGGGCGGTTCTGACTTTGACCCCCACGGCAAGAGCGATGCCGAAGTTATGCGCTTCTGCCAGAGCTTTATGACCGAGCTGTACCGCCACATTGGCCCCGATACCGATGTGCCCGCCGGTGATATCGGCGTTGGCGGCCGCGAAATCGGCTTCCTGTTTGGCCAGTACAAGCGCATCCGCGACGAGTACTCCGGCATCCTGACCGGCAAGGGCATCCCGTTCGGCGGCTCCCTGGCCCGTACCGAGGCTACCGGTTACGGCCTGTGCTACTTTGCCAAGGAAATGCTGGCTGATGCCGGCAAGAGCTTTGAGGGCCAGCGCGTGGTCATCTCCGGCTCCGGCAACGTTGCTACCTATGCAAACCAGAAGGCTACCCAGATGGGCGGCAAGGTCATCGCCATGAGCGACTCCAACGGCTACATTGTGGACGAGAACGGCATTGACTACAAGGTCATCAAGGAAATCAAGGAAGTCAAGCGTGCCCGCATCAAGACCTACCTGGATTACGTTCCCACTGCTAAGTACGTTGAGGGCAGCAAGGGCATCTGGACTGTTCCCTGCGATATCGCCCTGCCTTGCGCAACCCAGAACGAGCTGCAGCTGGAAGGTGCCGAGGCACTGGTTGCTAACGGCTGCTATGCTGTTGCCGAAGGCGCTAACATGCCGTCTACCCCGGAAGCGATCGCTTACCTGCAGGGCCATGGCATCCTGTTTGCACCTGCTAAGGCTGCCAACGCCGGCGGCGTTGCTACTTCCGGCCTGGAAATGAGCCAGAACAGCCTGCGCCTCTCCTGGACCTTTGAAGAGGTTGATGAGCGCCTGCACAACATCATGATCAACATCTACAAGAACGCTGCCGATGCAGCCGAGCGTTACGGCATGAAGGGCAACCTGGTTGCCGGTGCCAACATCGCAGGCTTTGAGAAGATCGCCAGCGCTATGATGAGCCAGGGTGTGGTTTGATTTAACCCCCGCGCTTCAAACAGAATATAGCCTGAAATAACACACCGGGCCGCATGAACTAACACATGCGGCTCGGTGTTTTCTGTTTATGGTGTTGGCGATGAATTTGTAAGAAAAAATTTATTAAATACATTTCTGATAATGGCCGCGATCAAGAAATCTAATATATCCCATATCCCGCAAAACTTGAAGCTGTTGACGGATTTTAGCCCGGATATTGTGATTATCTGGGTGCAGAGCAGCCAAGCGAGGTTCAAACTGATATACATCATCAAGCGTAAAATCGTTAGAAGTAAGATCATTTATACAATCCTGCACATCATGTAGCCAATCACTTTCGCTGTAAACAATCATAAAAATTCTCCTTCCATAAATTAAAGTGTTGAATGGTAGTAATGCCCTTTACTCAAAAATAAAAATTTCTTCAATCGGCGCTTCCACCGTGCGGGAAATGTCCACGGCCAGCTGCGCTTTGGCGCGGTTTTCGGTGTGACGCTCGTCTATCAGCATGTGGGACATTTTGCCCTCAAAAAAGAACCCGCAAAAGCCAAAGAACAAAAAGAATGCAAAGGGAAAACTTCCTCGGCCTGCGGATAAACCCAGAAGCCAAGCAAGCCCCAAAAGCCCGGCAACCCCAAAAAACCAAACCGTGGGTCAATGGTACGGGTGGTGGCGGAACCTTTTTGCTTTTGTGCGTGCAGGAATCCGCGCACAAACAGCCAAATCAGGTAAGCGGCGCACAAAATGCAGGCAAGTATCAGCGGGAGATCCTGCACCCGGAAAACATAGGCGGAAGCATCCATGGGGGCAATCAGACGAAAATCATTGAAAACAACGCTGTATCAAACGGAATCTCCCGGGCTGGCGGCGCAGAGGATGCCGGGCAGAACAATTTGCTTCAAAGTGGAGTACTTCATCGTAAGACCCTCCTGTAGTGATATATTTGCATCTTTATGTGATAAATATATCACAATACGGCCGCACTGACAAGCCGCTTGCCGGGAATTTTCGCCATCCGTTTGCACCGGCGCGCGGCAGGTGCTATACTGTTTACAGAACCCGTGTGAAAGGAAGAAGCAAACGCCATGAACGATGCAGAACTGGACAGCCTGATGGGAAAGGGGGCACCCGTATGACGACCGCACAGCGCCGGGAAGAAATTTTGGCCCTGCTCAACCAGGCCGATGCCCCCATTGCCGCCAAGGATCTGGCCGCGCGGTTTGGGGTCAGCCGCCAGGTGATCGTGCAGGACCTTGCCGTGATCCGGGCATCCCGGCCCAATATCATCTCCACCAACCGCGGCTATATCCTGCAGCAGCAGGAAACCGGCTGCCTGCGGGAGTTTAAGGTCCGCCATACCCCGGAGCAGGCCGAGCAGGAGCTGAACCTGATTGTGGACCACGGCGGCCGGGTGAAAAATATCAGCATCAGCCACCGCGTTTATGGGCGCATCACCGCGGAAATGGATATCCGCTCCCGCCAGGATGTGCAGGAGTTTTTGCAGGCATTGTCCGGCGGTGCTTCCACCGTGCTTTCCACCGCAACGGACGGCTACCACTACCACCTTGTGGAAGCCGCCACCCCCGACCGCCTGGATTTGATCGGCCAGGCGTTGCAGGACGCCGGTTTCTTGGCCCCCCTGCAGCCGTGGGAAAAAGAAAAGTAAGTAAAATAGAAAAGCGGCCGTTTGAGCTTTTGGGTTCAAACGGTCGCTTTATTTTGGGCTTTTTTCGCTGTAAGGGCTGTGTGGTTCGCCTTCGGCAGGTTCAACATAGGTTATCAGGTCCTCAACCCGGCAGTGGAAAATCTGGCAGAAGTCGTCCAGCTTGGCCGTGGTAATGCCCTGCCCCTTGCGGATGCGGTCAATGGTGCCGCTGCTGATGTTGTAGTGGTTGATCAGTGTATAAGTGCTTTCCCCGCACCGCTTCATCGTTTCCCAGAATTTGTCGTATACAATCATGGTTACGCCTTTTCCTCGGCCCCAAAGCTGTACCCCATATCGCGGTATAGGTCATAGGCTTTGCGCAGGAAATCTTCGGTTACGCAAAAGTATTCGGCAGCGTCGGCAAGGGTGTCGCCGCGGCGCAGGCGGGCGGCAAGTTCGGGGTAGGGGATGTGCTTGAGCACGGCGGCTTTGTCGGCCCGGTATTCGGCCTGCGCTTTGAGCTGGTAGGGCGAATACGGCAGGTAGAACGCGCCGCTGGCAAAATGCCCGTCCTCATGGATCAGGGCGGTGCGCACCTCGGAGGAAGAATCAAACCGCGCGGTGTTGATGCCCACAATGCGCCCGTTCTGCAAAGAAAGGCAGCGCATGCTGCGCAGCGGGCATTCCGCCACGGTAATGCCTTCCCGGTCCATCTCGTCCAGTGTGGCTGCAAGGGTATATTTGAACATTCGTGCCCCTCCCGCAAGCGCAGGCCCGGCCAAAAGCGGCTTACTGCTTGCCCTGGTTGATCTCCGCACGCAGGCGGATCAGGGTGGCAATATCGGCCTTGTCCTCTTCGGTCAGGTAGCGCTTCAAGTTCTCATAAGCGGCAATGGGCTCATCGCGGATCAGGTCCGAAACGGCATCCGTCTGGTCCGGCTCGGTTTCCAGCGGCTCATCCCCGGCCAGCTGGGCGATGGTAACGCCAAAATACTCGGCAATGGGCCGTGCGTGCTTCAGCGTCAGCTGCTTGGTGCGGCCGGATGCCAGCTCCGACAGGGTGCTGCGCGGGATTTTCAGCGCGCGGCACATTTTGGTTACGTCAGTGCCGTCGCGGCGGCACAGCTCCTGGATGATATCATACATTCTGCTCATGGCGGGAGCCTCACTTTACCTGCACTGTGCGGGGCAGAACCGCGCAGTGATTAAATTCTGTTCCTGTATTCAGGATACCCCCGCCGCAAGGGAATGTCAAGCCTGCTGCTTACATTTTTGCCTTGGGTGTACCTGAAAAGGCGAAAATAAACGGTTTTTCGCAAGTGCAGTTTTGTGGCTTGCGCCTGCAAAACAGCCGTGATTTTTTCAGATACACCCGAATACCCTCATTATACCACAAGGAAAGGGTGATAAACCGGACTTTGACGGGCACAAACGGAAAAAATATTAATTTGTGTTCCCAATTATGTTTAGGAAAGGGTATACCCCACACGGTAAATGGTCTGGATCTCCTGTTTCAGCCCCAGTTTGCGGCGCAAATGCTGGATATGTACATCCACCGTGCGGGTAATGCCGATGCAGGGGTAGCCCCAGGCGGTATGCAGCAGGTCGCCGCGGCTTACAGCCTGGCCGCGGTGGTCAAACAGCACTTGCAGCAGGGCAAACTCCTGCGGGGTCAGGGGAATATCCTCCCCGTGGCGCGTAACGGCGCGTGCCTGCCAGTCAATATTCAAATCCTTGTAATGCGTTGCGGTATAAGTGCTGTGCATTCCCATACGATAACCTCCTTTGGCGGAAAATCTCAACATTCTATAATATATAAACGAGGCATGTAACCAAGATGTTACAACTGTAAATGTAAAAGATTTATGTCTTTGAACAATGTTTTCAACTTTTCCACAGTGGAAACGGTAGGAAAACCTGTGAAAAACGTTGAAAACTCAGAGTTGCAAAATTGCGCAGGAATAGATGACGAAGTATCGTGTGATTGCTTTGCGGAGATAGTGGAAAACTGACCGTAAACAGGAGAAATTATCCGCAAAAAATGCGATCAATGTTGAAAACTGCCCTGTGGCAGGGTGGGAAATGGGGAACTTTTGCGGGAAATATTGTGCGCGGGAGGGAGACATGGGACGGTTGACGGGAAAATAAAGGGGGGCCATCTCCGGCCTAAGAGCCGGGATTTTCAATCCCGGTTGGCCTCCGAAACGCGCCTGCGGGCGCAGAGACCTCTGGCCGCCGTGGATGGTTGGCAACATGAATTTTTAGGCTCTGCGTGTGGAACCACCCTTCAGTCTGCTGCGCAGACAGCTTCCCTCAAAGGGACGCCAAAATATACGGCAGACTACCAACCAAAATTTGTTATGGCATTCACCACGGAAGCTTTCGGAACGGTCAAGACCGTTCCCTACAGAGCGTTTTATAGTGGGCAGCCAACAATAAAACAACCGGTAGGGCGGGTTCACCTGACCCCGCCGGAACTTTGCCTGGTTGCAAGTGAAAACTGGCGCAAGAAACAAGAAAAGAAAAAAGCATGTGCCCCATCCCTCAAAGATGTAAGCACATGCCTTTTTCTATTTCTATAATTCTATTCTATCGCCATTAAAGCGCCATTAAAGTTTTTCGCCAGGCCTTTTTTCAAAAAGGCCGCCAATCTCCCGTAAATAAAACCTCACATCTTCGGGAAGATAATGCGGATGGTGGTGCCGGTGCCGACGGTGGATTCCAGATCAATGCGCGCACCGTGCAGAACAGCGATATGCTTGACAATGGCGAGCCCCAGGCCTGTTCCGCCGGTCGCCTTGGACCGGGATTTGTCCACTCGGTAAAAGCGCTCAAACACGCGGCTCTGGCTGTCCTGTGGGATGCCGATGCCATTGTCCTCCACGCAGAAATACGGGCAGCCGTCCGCATTGGTGCCGCAGCTCAGCTCCACATGGCCGCCCGGCCGGTTGTAGCGGATGGCATTGTCGCACAGATTGGTTACAAGCTCGGTCAACAGGTCATGGCTGCCGCGCACCGTAACGGGCTGTACTTTGTATTGCAGCGTAATATAGGCTTTGCGGGCGTTCACCGTCATGTTGGTGGCAACATCCTTGACCAGCACGCCAAGGTCCACCGGCACAAAATCGGCGGCGGAAGTATTCTGCTGCTTGCTCATGCCGTCCAGCTCCGAAAGCTGCAAAATATCCGATACCAGCGTGATCATGCGCTGGGCTTCCTTGTGGATGCGGTGGCCAAAGGTGGGAATGTCCTCCTGTTTTGCCATGCCGTTTTCAATCAGCTCTGCATAGCCGGAAATGCTTGTCAGCGGGGTTTTCAGCTCGTGGCTGACATTAGCGGTAAACTCCCGGCGGATGGTCTCATTGTCCTCCCGCAGCTTGCGGTCAGACTGTACCGTGTGCGCCAGCGGGATCAGCTCCTCATACGGCACATTGGCCTCGATGCAGTCCAGGTGCTCCGCCATTCGGGTGATGGGCTGCACCAGATGCTTGGTAATGACCTGCGCCAGTACCAGCGCCAGAATGATGATAAGGATGCACCCGGCCACCAGAACGGGCAGCACGCGGTTGTAGCTGCTCCACATGTTGCTGGTTTCGTCCGCCAGCCGCAAAACGCTTCCGTCCGTCAGGCGCACGGCATAATAATGGGTGTCGTACCCAAGGGTTGCACTGCGGCGCACGCTGGCACCAGTGCCCTCTGCCATAGCCTGCTGGATCTCTGGGCGGTTGGCATGGTTGGGCAAGGTGCTGGGATCAGCAGTGGCAGAATCGTACAAAACGGTGCCATCCTGGGCCACAAGGGTCAGACGCAGGCCGTCTGCATACTGGGCCAGCTGCTCCGGCTGCGGGTCGGCAGAATGCTCATACCCCATCGCAATGGCTTCCACCGTGCGGGAAAGGTCAGTGTCAAACTGCTCGGCAAAAGCGTGCTGGAACAGCAGCGCTGCCCCCACCACGCTGAGCAGGAGGGACAAAATACCCACAGCCATCAAAGTGGTGCGCAGCAGGTGAGCCATGCTGCGCGGCGCAGTGATGTGGGCGGTTTCGGCGGTATCAGGCATCTTCCCCGGCCTCCGTGCCCTTGGCGGACAGTTTGTACCCCACCTTGCGCACGGTGCAGATGGCGTCCCCGGCGTGGCCCAGCTTTTGGCGCAGGGTCCGCACGTGCATGTCAATGGTGCGGCTTTCCAACAGGTCGTCGGTATCCCACACGGCTTTCATGATGCGCTCGCGAGCCAGAACTTCTTCGGGATGCTCCAAAAAGAAATGCAGCAGCGAATATTCCTTAAAGGTCAGCTCCACCGGCTCACCGTCCACCGTAACGGTGCGGGCAACGTCATCCAGCGTGATGTCTCCAAACCGCAGGGTGGTGGTGCTGGCTGGTGCGGTGCTGGCGCGGCGCAGCACCGCCTTGACGCGGCTGATGAACTCCATAATGCCGAACGGTTTGCAGAGGTAATCGTCTGCGCCGTGGTCCAGCCCTTTTACCACATCAATCTCGCTGGTTTTGGCTGTGACCATGATGACCGGCACGGTGCGGGTTGCGGCGGTCTCCCGCAGGCGGCCCAAAATCTGGTAGCCGTCCTCATCGGGCAGCATAACGTCCAGAATCACCAGGTCGGGCACGGTCTCCCGCACGGCAGCCCAGAAAGAAGCCCCGTCCTCGAACCCGCGGACGGTGTACTGGTTGGTTTGCAGAGCATACTGCTCCAGCTCACGGATGGATGCGTCATCTTCAACAATATAGATCATAAGATCCTCCAAACAAACAGGCCGAAACCTGCGATATGCCACAGGTCCCGGCCCATTTTACAGGGGAAAGCCCTGCGATAATTATTTTTTCTGCTCCGGTGCAGCGGCAGTTCCGCTGGGGCCGGGCTCAAAGGTATAGCGGCCGCGGTAGCGCTCATAGCGCTTTTCAAAACTGGGGCTTTCACCGTTTTTGATGTGGTTCAGGTATTCATGGGTATCAAAGCGGTCTTCGGATACTTCAATCATCGCAACGGCGATGTTGGAGCAGTGGTCCGCAATGCGCTCATAGTTGGTCAGCAGATCATCCAGCACAAAACCGTACTCGATGGTGCAGGCACCGGCCTGCAGGCGGGCAATATGGCGGGTTTTGACTTCGCGCACCAGGCCGTCCACAACCTGCTCCAGCGGCTCGATCTTGCCGGCGGCGTAACAGTCGTTCTTCTGGAACGCATCCACGGTGCGGTTCACGATATCCTGAACGGCGGCCTCCAGAACGGAAAGATCGTCGATCGCTTCGTGGCTGAAGTGGATGGATTTTTCCTGAATTTCCTGCCCGGCCTTGAGCAGGTTGACCGAGTGGTCAGAGATGCGCTCCAGGTCATTGATGGTGTGCAGCAGGGTGTTGATGGTGCGGTTGTCCTCGCGGGAAAGTGCCTTGGCACTCAGCTTGACCAGATAGGTACCCAGAACGTCCTCGTAATGATCCACAGCGTCTTCCTTGCGGTTCACCTCGTCGGCAATGGCTTCATCCCACTTGTGGGTCAGGGACATGGCCTGCAGCAGGGAGGTGCGGCAGATCTCGGCCATATCGCCGCCGGTCAGCATAGCGCGGCCAACGGCAACGGACGGGGTGGAAAGCAGGCGTTCGTCCAGCAGGGAATGCTGCTCGCCCGCCTGATCCTTGCTGTCCGGCACGGTCAGGATGGCCAGCTTTTCCAGCACGCGGTTGAACGGCAGCAGGATGGCGGTGGTCACAATGTTGAATATCGTGTGCACAATGGCAATGCCAAAGGTGTTGGCGGTTTCGTTGTAGAACGAGAATCCCAACAGCGCATGCAGCCCGTAAAAACCGCACAGGAACACCAGCGTGCCGATGAGGTTAAAGTACAGATGAACAAACGCAGTGCGCTTAGCATTTTTGTTGGCACCGGCAGAGGAGATCAGCGCGGTAACGGTGGTGCCGATGTTCTGGCCCATGATGATGGGAACCGCCGCCGCATAGGTGACGGCACCGGTGGAGGTGAGGGCCTGCAAAATACCCACCGAAGCGGAGGAAGACTGCAGCACGGCCGTCAGAACGGCACCGGCCAGCACGCCCAGAACCGGGTTTTTGAAGCTCAGAAACAGGTCCATGAACCAGGGCTCATCGGCCAGAGGACTCATGGCGGTGGACATGGTGTTCATGCCGGCCATCAGGACGGAAAAGCCCACCATGATCTTGCCCACGCCGCTGCGGCGGTCCTTATCCTTGCCCAGCATATAAAGGAAGATGCCGATAAAGCCAAGGATGGGGGCCCACGCGTTGGGGTTCAGCATCTGGATGGCGAAGGAATCACCCTCCAGGCCTGAAAGCGAGAGCAGCCAGCCGGTAACGGTGGTACCGATGTTGGCGCCCATGATGACGCCAATGGCCTGGTGCAGCTCCATCAGGCCGGAGTTGACAAAGCCGACCGCCATAACGGTGGTGGCACCGCTGGACTGGATCACTGCAGTGATGACCATGCCCAGCAGCAGCCCGCGCACCGGGCTGGCCGTCATTTTGGAAAGGATGCCTTGCAGTTTGCTGCCAGCGGTCTGCTCAAGGGCTTTGCCCATGAGGTCCATGCCGTAAAGGAACATGGCAATACCGCCCATCAGCGTGAACACATTAAAAATGCTCATACAGGGGGTTACACTTCCATTTCTCTTTTGTTATGTTTTCATTGTTGGGTGCAGCCGCACCCGGAGCAAAACCGAATCAAATCGTTTTGCACATGCCCACAATGGCACTATACCGTTACCTATTATAATAGAAAACAGGGCTTTATGAACACCAAAAGCCAGTAAAAGAATTGTAAAGACCGTGTAAAATGTCGAATCAACGCAAGAAACCTGCCGAAATTGGCACATTGTAAAAATTTGGCGTATTGATTTTGGGCAACTTTACACAAACTTTGCAAAAGGGAAGCTTCCATTACCAAAGCTTTACCCGGATTGTACTGCACTATGGTCGATACTGGGGAAACAGCGCGGTACAATAAATACGCACTCAGGAAGAACGAATAGGAAAACACGAACCCCTGAGCGAATGTGTGAGATAGAATAACAGATACAATTAAGGGAGAAGAAAGTTTATGTTAAAGCGTAATGTTTCCGTTGCAGTTGCTGCTGCCCTGGCTCTCAGCCTGGCCGCCTGTGGTTCCACCCCGGCATCCTCCGCTGCTTCCAGCGAAGCAGTTTCCAGCGAGGCCGTCTCCAGTGAGGCTGCTTCCAGTGAAGCCACTGCTGCACCGGCTGCCGGCGATTTCGATGTCGATCAGGACATCACCGTGATTTCCCGTGAGGATGGCTCCGGCACCCGCGGCGCTTTCATCGAGCTGACCGGTGTGGAAGCCAAGAACGATGCAGGCGAAAAGGTTGACAACACCACCGAGGCGGCTGCCATCCAGAGCTCCACCAACGGCGTTCTGACCGCTGTTTCCAACGATGAGACCGCAATCGGCTACATCAGCCTGGGGTCTCTGAACAATGATGTCAAGGCTGTCACCGTGGAAGGCGTTGCCCCCAGCGCTGACACCGTGAAGGATGGTACTTACACCCTGGCTCGTCCGTTCAACATCGTTACGAACGGCGAAGCTGCCGACCCCGTTGCCGTGGACTTCATTGCTTACTGCATGAGCACCGACGGCCAGGCCCTGGCCACCGAGGAAGGCTACATCGGCGATGTTGGCGCTGATTACACCAGCACCCAGCCCGCAGGCAAGATCGTGGTTGGCGGTTCCTCCTCTGTTTCCCCGCTGATGGAAAAACTGATTGAAGCGTATAAGACCGTGAACCCCAACGCAACCCTGGAACTCCAGACCACCGACTCCACCACCGGCGTTTCCGGCGCACTGGATGGCACTTACACCATCGGCATGGCCAGCCGTGAGCTGAAAGATTCTGAGGTTGAGGGCGGTGCAAAGGCGACTGTCTTGGCAAAGGATGGCATTGCTGTTATCGTCAGCAATGATAACCCCACTGACAACCTGACCGTTGACCAGATCAAAGGCATCTATACCGGCGAGCTGACCACCTGGGCAGACGTTCAGTAAACCCCCTTTCTAAAGAAAACGGCTGTTGCGGCGGCAAAAGGCGGCAACGGCCGTTTTTTGAAAGCCATTGGTATATAGTTCCTGAGCAAAGACAGGAGAGTATAGGAAAATGAAAACAACAACTTCGCACCTGAAAGAGATCGTCATGCAGGGTGTGTTTACTGCCTGCGCGTGCATCTCCATTCTGGCCGTGGCGCTGATCTGCATCTTCTTGTTTGCAAACGGCCTGCCCACCATTTTTGAGATCGGCCCCCTCAAGTTCCTGCTTGGCACCACCTGGAAACCCGGCAACAACCTGTACGGTATCCTGCCCATGATCCTGGGGAGCATCTATGTCACCGCAGGCGCGATCATTGTGGGGGTGCCCATTGGGCTGCTGACGGCCATCTATATGTCCCGCTTTGCATCGCCCCGTATCAACAAGGTGCTGCTGCCGGCGGTACAGCTGCTGGCCGGTATCCCCTCGGTCGTGTACGGCTTCTTCGGCATGATCGTTATGGTCCCGGCGGTGCAGGCTATGGTCAAATCGGACTTTTTCAAAACTGTGCTGCACGTGAAAAGCGGCAAGGGCATGAGCCTGTTTACCGCCAGCCTGCTGCTGGGCATCATGATTTTGCCCACCATCATCACGGTCAGCAAAACCAGCCTGGACGCTGTGCCCCAAAGCTATTACGAGGGCAGCCTGGCTCTGGGTGCTACCCATGAGCGCAGCGTGTTTTGCGCGGTGCTGCCCGCCGCCAAAAGCGGCGTAATGTCCGCCGTAATCCTGGGTGTTGGCCGCGCCATCGGCGAAACGATGGCCGTTGTGATGGTTGCCGGCAACCAGACCTGGATGCCCAAGGGCTTGTTCCAGGGCCTGCGCACGATGACCTCCAACATCGTCATCGAGATGGGTTACGCTGCAGACCTGCACCGCGAAGCGCTGATTGCAACCGGCGTTGTGTTGTTCGTTTTCATTCTGCTGATCAATCTCTGCTTCAGTCTTGTAAAGGGGGGCGAAAAGAATGGCTGATTTTGCTGCAACCGCCGGTAAAACCGATGATATGACCCACGCAAATGCGAAAATCGTTCCCCCCGCCCGCCACGAAAACCGCATGGCGGCCCGCGCGTATGCCCTTGTCATGCGCTGGCTGGTGCGGCTGGCGGCCCTGATTACCGTGGCGATCCTTGTGTTCCTGATCGGCTATATCCTGGTCAACGGTATTCCCAACCTCAAGCCGTCCCTGTTTGAGTGGACCTATAATTCCGACAACGTATCCCTGATGCCCGCGCTTATCAATACCATTCTGATGACGGCGTTCTCGCTGGCCATTGCCACACCGCTGGGCATTTTTGCTGCGGTCTGGCTGGTGGAATACGCCAAACGCGGCAGCAAGCTGGTCAAGGTGGTGCGCATCACCACCGAAACGCTGCAGGGCATCCCCTCCATCGTATACGGTCTGTTCGGTATGCTGTTCTTTGTCATGCAGCTCAAATGGGGCTACAGCCTGATCGCCGGTGCCTTCACGCTGGCCATCATGGTGCTGCCGGTCATCATGCGCACCACCGAGGAAGCGCTGCTTGCAGTGCCGGATTCTTACCGCGAGGGCAGCTTTGGCCTGGGGGCCGGCAAGCTGCGCACCGTATTCACCATTGTGCTGCCCAGCGCCATGCCGGGCATCCTGTCCGGCGTGATTTTGGCAACGGGCCGCATTGTGGGCGAAACCGCGGCCCTGATCTACACGGCCAGCACCGTTGCCGCCGTGCCCGCCAGCGTGTTCAGCTCCACCCGTACCCTTGCCACCCATATGTATCTGCTTTCCAACGAGGGCCTGCATATCAATGAAACCTACGGCACTGCCGTGGTGCTGTTGATCCTGGTGCTGCTCATCAACAGCCTGTCCAGCTTTATTGCCGGCCGCCTTGCCAAAAAGTAATGCCGAAAGGAACTGCATGATGAATAAATTCGAAGTTAAAAACATGGACCTGTATTACGGCAGCTTCCATGCACTGAAAAATATCAATATTGCCATCCCCGAAAAAGAGATCACGGCGTTCATCGGTCCTTCCGGCTGCGGCAAGTCTACTTTCCTGAAGAGCCTGAACCGCATGAACGATCTGGTGGAAGGCTGCCGCATTTCCGGCGATATCCTGCTGGACGGTGTGGATATCTATAAGGATAAGATGGATGTCAATGTACTGCGCAAGCGGGTTGGCATGGTGTTCCAGAAGCCCAACCCCTTCCCGATGAGCATTTATGATAACATCGCCTACGGCCCCCGCACCCACGGTGTGCGCAGTAAGGCGCAGCTGGATGAAATTGTGGAAAAAAGCCTGCGCGGCGCTGCCATCTGGGACGAAGTGAAGGACCGCCTGAACAAAAGCGCGCTGGGCATGTCCGGCGGCCAGCAGCAGCGTTTGTGCATTGCCCGCGCCCTGGCGGTGGAGCCGGAAGTTCTGCTGATGGACGAACCGACCTCCGCCCTGGACCCCATCTCCACCTCCAAGGTGGAAGAGCTGGCCCTGGAATTAAAGGACCGCTACACCATCATAATCGTGACCCATAACATGCAGCAGGCCGCCCGTATTTCAGATAAGACGGCGTTCTTCCTGCTGGGTGAGCTGGTGGAAATGGGCGATACGGAACGCCTGTTCTCCACCCCTGTGGACAAGCGCACGGAAGATTATATTTCCGGCCGTTTTGGTTGATCGGAGGAGCAATACCATGCCTAGTGTGCGTAAATCTTATGATGAAGAGCTTTTGCAGCTGGATACCTTGCTGGCCCGCATGGGTCACGAAGCCGGCGCCGCCATTGAAAGCGCACTGACTGCCCTGCGCAATGATGATATTGAACTGGCCCGCAGCGTGGTTGCGCGGGACAGCCAGATCGACGCAGGCGAACACGAGATCGAACACCGCTGCCTGCAGCTGCTGCTGCGCCAGCAGCCGGTGGCTTCGGATCTGCGCAAGGTCAGTACAGCCCTGAAAATGGTAACGGATGTGGAGCGTATCGGCGACCAGGCCAGCGATATTGCGGAACTGGTGCTGCACCTGCACGCCAAATCCACCGATGCTGTGGGCGTGCTGGAAGATATCCTGAAAATGGGCGATGATGTGTTGAAGATGGTCAAACGATCCATTGCCGCCTATGTGCAGGTGGACCTTGCCGTTGCCGCGGAAGTGATCGCCCATGATGACGTCATCGACGCCGCGTTCGCGCGCATCAGCAGCGAAATTGCCCAGTACATTGCCGCCCACCCCACCGAAGCAGAGACTGCGCTGGATCTGTTCATGGTGACCAAATATCTGGAACGCCTGGGCGACCACGCCGTGAATGTGGCCGAATGGGTCGAATTCTTAAAGACCGGCGTTCATAAATCCCGCAAGATCGTGTGATCTTGCCCGGCGGCGTGTGAGGCTGCCCCAAGGTGGACCTGAAGTCAACTGCTTGGATTTTGAATTTTCAGGTACACCCAATAACATTGCCATTCTCTTTTTTATGTTTTCCTATACCGCACCAAAGGGCCAGCACTGCACGCTGGCCCTTTGGTGTTTTTATGTGTAGACTGCTGGGAATGAAACCTGGCAGAAAAGTGGAAGAAGCAATGCAGAGTGTGTTATACTGGAAAGGACAAATCGAAAACGGCTGCACAATATCAAAAGTGAGGAACATCTCTATGGACGAATTTTCACATCTGAAAAGTAAGCTGTTAGCTGAACAGGTAGAAGAACAAATTTATCATTATATTCTGGACACTCCGCTGGACCCCGGCAGCAAGCTGCCCAATGAGTTTGAACTGGGGGAAAAGTTCGGCGTGGGACGCAGTACCATCCGCGAAGCGGTCAAGCTGTTGTCCAGCAAAGGCATTGTGGAAGTGCGCCGCGGCTCCGGCACCTATGTGTTGGCCACGGCGCTGGGCGTTGGTGACCCGCTGGGGCTGAGTTCCGTGCAGGATAAAACCGCATTGGCATTAGACCTTGTAAATGTGCGCCTGCTGCTGGAACCCGGCATTGCAGAAATGGCCGCTAACAACGCCACGGATGAGGATATTGCGCGGCTTCGCCGGCTTTGTGAACGTGTGGAAGCCAAAATTCATGATGGAGACCGATACATTGAGGATGATATCGCGTTTCACACCTGTGTGGCAGAGAGCAGCAAAAATATGGTTGTGGAGCAGCTGATCCCCATTATTGATACAGCCGTTATGATGTTCGTGAACGTAACCCACAAAAAGCTGATCGATGAAACGATTATGACCCACCGAATGATTGTGGAAGCGATTGAGGCCCATGACCCCATCGGTGCGCGGAACGCCATGACAATGCATTTAGCATTTAACCGCCGTATGATCAAAGAATTGTACGATAAAGACCGCCAAAAGACAGAATAAACTGCCGAGAAAACGCCCGCACTGGTTATCAGACCAATGCGGGCGCTATTTTTCTTGAAGTCATCAGATGTATTGCACGGCGCTTAACGGTGACAATCCCGAAAAAACAAGTCAAACAAGGCTGAAATGTATAAAAAACAGCTTTTAATTGTACAAAATGTGCAAATGACAATCGGCGTTTTTGGCATAAAGTAGGAATGCACCCGTACAACTTGCAAATATTGAGCAGACAAATTACAATAGAGACATCAGATAAGCAGTACACCCGCACAAGAAACGGAGGCAATTTTTATGAAACTTCATTCCCAGGAAGTCCGTACACTGGCACCAGAAAACGATCCGTTGAAAATTGGTATGGGGTGGTCGGTTTCCGACCTGAGCAAGCCCCAGATTTTTGTGGAAAGCACCTTTGGCGACAGCCACCCCGGCAGCGCCCATCTGGATCAGTTCGTCCAGCAGGCTGTACAGGCCGTTAATGAACACGGCGGCAAAGCAGCCCGTTACTTTGCCACCGATATGTGTGATGGTATTGCACAGGGGCATGACGGCATCAACTACTCGCTGCCCCACCGCGATGCTATCGTCAATCTGGTCGAGGCACAGGCGAACGCCAGCGTTTATGACGGCGGTGTTTTTATCGCCAGCTGTGACAAGTCTGTTCCCGCCATGCTGATGAGCATTGGCCGCTTGAAAGAGATGAGCGCCATTATGGTGACGGGCGGCGTTATGGAAGCCCACACTCTGCCGAAAAAGTACGTTGTCAACGACCCCGCCTGCGCCATCAATGACCTGCTGACGCTGGAGCAGATCGGCAAGTTTGATGCGTGGGAAAAAACCGGTGTTATTCCCAACGAGCAGCTGGATTACTACAAGCACAACGCCTGCCCGTCCTGCGGTGCCTGTTCCTTTATGGGAACGGCCTCTACCATGCAGGTTATGGCAGAAGCTCTCGGCCTGATGCTGCCCGGCACAGCGCTGATGCCTGCCACTGCCCCGGAACTGAAACAGGCCGCTTACAATGCAGGTGTTCAGATGATGAAGCTGGTTGAACAGGGCATCACTGCCAAGGACATCGTTACCAAAAAGAGCTTTGAAAACGCTATTATGGTTCACGCTGCCATTTCCGGCTCCACCAACGCCACCATGCACCTGCCCGCCATCGCCCACGAGTTCGGCATTGAAATTGACGCCGATACGTTCGACCGCATGCACCGGGGTGCGCATTATCTGCTGAACATCCGGCCTTCCGGCGATTGGCCTGCGCAGTATTTCTACTATGCGGGTGGTGTGCCGCGCGTCATGGAAGAAATTAAGTCCATGCTCCACCTGGATGTGCTGACCGTCACGGGCAAGACGCTGGGTGAAAATCTGGAAGAGCTGAAACGCAACGGGTTCTATGAGCACTGCGATGAGATTTTGAAAGAAAAAACCGCACACCTCGGCATCCATGTTACCCGCGAAGACATCATCCACAGCTTTGACAATGCGAAGGGCACGAATGGCAGCATTGCCATCCTGAAAGGCAACCTTGCCCCCGAAGGCAGCGTGATCAAACATACTGCCTGCCCGAAGAATATGTTCACCGCTACCCTGCACGCCAAGCCTTATGACAGTGAGGAAGCCTGCATTGCCGCCGTTCTGCACGGTGAGGTAAAACCCGGCGATGCGATCTTTATCCGTTACGAAGGCCCGCGCGGCAGCGGTATGCCGGAGATGTTCTACACCGGCGAGGCCATCTGCGCCGACCCGAAGCTGGCCTCCAGTGTAGCACTGATCACGGACGGCCGTTTCTCCGGCGCGAGCCGCGGCCCGGTCATTGGTCACGTCAGCCCCGAAGCTGCCGTGGGCGGTCCGATTGCACTGGTGGAGAAAGACGACCTGATTCAGATCGATGTGCCCAACCGTCTGCTGGCCATCGTTGGTGTTAAGGGCGAGCCCAAAACACCTGCCGAAATGGATGCTATCTTGGCCGGACGCCGCGCCAAGTGGCAGCCGAGGGAGCCCAAGTATAAATCCGGTTTGCTGAAACTCTACTCTCAGCACGCCGTCAGCCCGATGAAGGGCGCTTATATGGAGTAATACGGTTCTCCCCTACACTGTATTAACCGCATACAAACAAAAAAGGAGAAATAGAAATGGAAGCTGTCGCCACTCTTGACCCCACACGGCTTGTATTAGCTGCAATAATTGGTCTCATCATTCTTCTTGTTCTTATTATCAAATGCAAGGTTCAGGCCATGATCTCCATTCTGGTCGGTGCCATCTCAATCGGTTTGATTGCCGGTATGCCCTTGACGGAGATCATCAATTCTGTCAATGATGGCATTGGCAATACCCTGAAAGGTATTGCACTGCTGGTTGGCTTAGGTTCCATGTTCGGTGCGATCCTTGAAGTCTCCGGCGGTGCGCAAACGCTGGCGGTCACGATGGTGCGCAAATTCGGCGATGAAAAAGCCGCATGGGCGCTGGGCATCACCGGCCTTGTCATTGCCATGCCGGTGTTCTTCGATGCAGGTCTTATCATTTTGATCCCTCTGGCCTTCTCGCTGGCAAAGCGCACAAACCGTTCTGCGCTGTTCTACACCATCCCGCTCCTGGCTGGTCTGGCCGTCGGCCATGCGTTCATTCCGCCGACACCCGGCCCCGTGCTGGTAGCTACCATGCTGGGCGTTGACCTTGGCTGGGTCATCCTCATCGGTATCTTCTGCGGTATTTTTGCCATGATCGTGGCCGGCCCTATCTGGGGTAAGATCTGCGGCAACAAATATTTTATCCCTGTTCCGGAATCCGTTGCCAATCAGGAAGATATTGATGAAAGCAAGCTGCCCAAGTTCTGGACGATCGTTGGCATTATCCTGATTCCGCTGGTTCTCATCATTGCCAATTCCGTGGCGAAGGTTGTTCCCGCACTGTCCGGTATTCAGCCGGTTCTGGCTTTCCTCGGCGAACCCTTTGTAGCACTGACGATCGCTGTCATTGCCGCCATGTTCCTGCTGGGCTACAAACACGGCTATTCCAGCGAAGAGCTGGAAAAGATCATGACAAAGTCCCTGGAACCCACCGGCATGATCCTGCTGGTCACTGCCTGCGGCGGTGTGCTGCGTTACATGCTGCAAAACTCCGGTTTGGGTGATGTCATCGGCAATGCAGTTTCTTCCGCCAGCCTGCCGCTGGTCGTGGTTGCGTTCATTGTGGCGGCACTGGTTCGCATCTCGGTTGGTTCTTCTACCGTGGCCATGACGATGGCCGCTGGCATTATTGCCGCCATGCCCGGCATCAGCGAGTTGTCTCCTCTGTATCTTGCCTGCGTTACCGCTGCCATCGCAGGTGGTTCCACGGTCTGTTCCCACTTTAACGATTCCGGCTTCTGGCTTGTCAAGAGCCTTGTCGGCATGGATGAAAAAACCACCCTCAAGACCTGGACCATCATGGAAACCTTGGTTGGCGGCGTTGGATTCCTGGTTGCACTCGTCATCTCGTTCTTTGCCTGATTGGTACATTTATTGAAAAATTCTATTTTATAACCCAAAAGCCCAAAGCGGCACGGTTCACTTAACCGGCAGCTTTGGGCTTTTGCTGTTTTATCAGAGAAAAAATTACGCGCTTACATCTTCAAACTGGCTGTTGTACAAATCGGCGTAGAACCCGCCAGCGGCCAACAGGTCGTCGTGGGTGCCCTGCTCCACAATGTCACCATCCCGCATGACTAAAATCAGGTCGGCATCCTTGATGGTGGAAAGCCGGTGGGCAATCACAAAGCTGGTGCGGCCGCGCATCAGGTTGTCCATGGCGGTCTGGATGCGCTGTTCGGTGCGGGTGTCCACACTGCTGGTGGCTTCGTCCAAAATCAAAATTTTGTTGTCCGCCAGAATGGCGCGGGCAATCGTCAGCAGCTGTTTCTGGCCCTGGCTCACGTTGGAAGCATCCTCGTTCAACTCCATCTGGTAGCCGCCGGGCAGCGTGCGGATAAAGTGGTCGGCACAGGCGGCCTTGGCGACGGCGATGACTTCCTCATCGGTAGCATCCAGGCGACCATAGCGGATGTTCTCCATAATGGTGCCCTGGAACAGCCAGGTATCCTGCAATACCATGCCAAAGCCTTCGCGCAGGGCGCTGCGGTCAAAGTCCTTTACGTTGTGGCCGTCCAGCGTGATGGCGCCGGAGTTGACATCGTAAAAGCGCATCAGCAGCTTGACCATGGTGGTCTTGCCCGCGCCGGTTGGGCCGACGATGGCAACTTTCTGGCCGGGCTTTACATCGCAGCTGAAATCCCGGATAACAGTCTTTTCCGGCGTGTAGCCAAACTTGACATGGTCAAAGGTGACCTGGCCGTCAATGCAGGCGGGGTCTGCCCGGCGGGCGGGATCAGCGTTCTGCTCTTCTTCCGGCTCACCCAAAAATTCAAACACGCGCTCCGAAGCCGCCGCCATACTTTGCAGCATGTTGCTGACCTGGGCCAGCTGCTGGATGGGCTGGGTGAAGTTGCGCACATACTGGATGAACGCCTGGATGTCACCAATGGTGATGATGCCGCGCGCGGCAAAAATGCTGCCGGAAACGGCCACTGCTACATAGCCCAGGTTGCCCACAAAGGTCATGATGGGCTGCATCAGGCCGGAAAGGAACTGGCTTTTCCAGGCGGATTCAAACAGGCGGTTGTTGGCTTCGTCAAAATCATTCAGAACGGCATCTTCGCGGTTGAACGCTTTGACCACATTGTGGCCGGAATATACTTCCTCCACCTGGCCGTTCACGGAGCCCAGAACTTTTTGCTGGGCGCGGAAATATTTCTGGCTGAACCTGACCACCAACAGCACCAGCGCCATCGAGACCGGCAGGATCAAAATGGCAATCAGCGTCATCGTGGGGCTGATGGTCAGCATCATGATGAGCACGCCGATCATGGTGGTAATGCTGGTAATCAGCTGGGTAATGCTCTGGTTCAGGCTCTGGCCCAGGGTGTCCACATCGTTGGTAATGCGGGAAAGTACCTCGCCCACAGTGCGCTTTTCAAAATAGGCAAGGGGCAGGCGGTTGATCTTTTCGCTGATCTGGCGGCGGAAGTCATAACACATCTTCTGCGAAAGCCCGCTCATGATCCAGCTCTGGCAGAAACTGAATGCAGCGGAAACCAGATACATGACCAGCAGGATCAGCAGGATTTTACCGATATAGCCAAAGTCAATGCTGCCGGTGCCCCGCAGCTTGGCCACCCAGCCGGTGGCCAGGGCAGTGGTGGCTTTGGCCAGCACCTTGGGGCCTGCAATATTAAAGATCGTGGAAAGAACGGCAAAAACAATCACGGCAATCAGGCGGAACTTGTAGTGCCCCAGCTCTGCCAGCAGGCTGCGCATGGTGCCCTTAAAGTCTTTTGCCTTTTGGGTCGTCATTCGTCCGGGATGCGGCATCAGGCTTCCCCTCCTTTCAGGTCCAGCTCTTTGTTGCTCAGCTGGCTGCGGGCAATTTCCTGGTAAGCCGGGCAGCTTTCCATCAGCTGGGCGTGGGTGCCCTTGCCCACAATGCGGCCATCTTCCAGAACCAAAATCTGGTTGGCGTGCAGCACGGTGGAAATGCGCTGTGCCACAATAATCACGGTGGCATCGCCGGTTTCGGCTTTCAGCGCGCGGCGCAGGGCAACATCAGTCTTGTAGTCCAGCGCGGAGAAGCTGTCATCAAACAGGTAGATCTTCGGGTGTTTGGCAATGGCGCGGGCGATGGAAAGCCGCTGCTTCTGCCCGCCGGAAACATTGGTGCCGCCCTGGGCAATGGGGCTTTCGTACCCCTCCGGCTTGGCGGAGATGAACTCTTCCGCCTGGGCAATGCGGGCGGCGGTGCGCACATCGGCATCGGTGATCTCCTCGCCGCCGAATTTCAGGTTGGAATCAATCGTGCCGCTGAACAGCACGCCCTTTTGCGGCACATAACCCAAAAGGCCGCGCAGGGTGCTCTGGGGCATCTGGCGCACATCCACGCCGTCTACCGTCACGCTGCCGCCGGTCACATCATAAAAACGGGTGATCAAATGCAGCAGACTGGTTTTGCCGCAGCCGGTGGAGCCAATAATGGCCGTGGTCTGGCCGGGTTTGGCGACAAAATCAATATCGTGCAGGGCGTCCTCGCTGGAGCCGGGGTAGGTAAAGTTGACATGGTGGAATGCGACTTCGCCGTTCCAGTGGTGCTGATTGAGGTCAGCGGGGATGGCTTCCGGCGCCGGGTCATGGATGGCCGGCTCGGTGGTCAGCACTTCGTCAATGCGGTCTGCGGCAACACCGGCGCGGGGCAGCATCACGGCAACCATCGTCAGCATCAGGAAGGACATCACGATCTGCATCGTGTAGGTGATAAAGGCAATCATGCTGCCCACCTGCATGGTGCCGGCATCAATCTGTTTGCCGCCGAACCAGACGATCAGCAGGGAAGTGCCGTTCATAATCAGGGTCATAAAGGGCATCATGGCGGCCATTACCCGGTTGGTGAACAGCTGGGTACGCATCAGGTCGGTGCTGGCGGCGTCAAAGCGCGCTTCCTCGTGCTGTTCGCGGCTGAATGCGCGGATGGGCATAATTCCGGTCAGAATCTCGCGGGATACCAGGTTCAGCCGGTCCACCAGCTTTTGCATGATCCTGAACTTGGGCATGGCAAACTGCATCAATACCGTAATCAGCGCCAGCAGCAAAGCGACGGCCAGCACAATGATCCAGGTCAGGCTGGAACCCGCCTGCGCCACATGGATGATGCCGCCAATGCCAAGGATGGGGGCATACGCCACCATGCGCAGCAAAATTACGCAGGTCATCTGGATCTGCTGTACATCGTTGGTGGTGCGGGTGATGAGGGATGCGGTGGAAAACTTGTCCGTTTCAGAGGCAGAAAAGCTGACCACCCGGCGGAACACACCGCGGCGCAGATCCCGCGCAATGGCAGCCGCCACGCGGGAAGCAAGCAGCCCCACCAGAACCGCGGCGGCAACCATCAACAGGGTCAGCCCCAGCATCCGGCCGCCGGTCTGCATCAGGTAGTTCATCTGTACCGCATCGCTGATGCCAAGGGCCTGATATTCCAGCCCCACCAGCAGCACTGCCTGGGCTGAAAGCCCGCTCAGCTCACTTTCGCCGGCCTGACCCATGGCTGCGGCCAGCTGGGCCTGTACGGCATCCCGGCTGAAACCGGGCATCTGGGTCATGGCCGCAAACTGGGCGGTAACGGTATCCAGCGCGGCGGCATCCGGGGCGTTGCCCTCCCCGGCTGCCTGAGCGGAAGCCAGATAGAGCACAATATCCGGGGTGGAAAATACCTCCGCCAGCGTATCCCGGTCCGCATCGGCCCGCAGCAGGCGGACCGTATAGGGGGATGCGAGCTTTTTCTGTAAGCTGGTAGCGGAGGAGAGTGCGTTGTCGGTGCCGCCCGGCTGGGTGTAAGCGGCTTCCACCGCGGCGGCGTCCGCGTCCGTCATCAGCAGCTCCAGCACCTGCAGGGTGGAATCCCGCACTACTTCTGGCACAGCGTCCGCAATGCCGGACTGTTGGATGCCGGTATCCACAATTTTGCTGGTGTAGTCCGGCAGGGTCAAATCGCCGTATGCCTGCACCAACAGCAGGGCAATAATAACAAGGCAGGCCGCCCAGTGTTTGGCCAGATGTTTGAAAATTTTTGTCATGGCATCTTCTCCTTTTCAGCCAGCAGCTTTTCGTTCTGGCGCTCAATGGCCTGCAGCAGGGTTTCGGCATCCTTTGCAAACTGCTGGCAAAATTCTTCGCCCAGGTCATCCATAATGCCGGTGATGTAATCATTCAGACGGCTTTCGCAGATCAGGCGGGATTCCTCCCCTTTTGGGGTGATGCGCACCAGAGTGCGGCGGCGGTCATTGGGATCGGTCTGGCGCTGGGCCAGGCCATCCTGCTCCAGTGTGCGCAGTCCGCGGGAAATCGCCGGCAGCGGCTGCTTGAAAATCTCCGCCAGGTCCGAAACATACACGGCACCATCCTGGCCGCGCACCTCAATGGCGTGGTTCAGCCCTTCCAGAATGCCAAGATGCAGCTTGGGGGCGTTGGCAAGGCTTAAAGACGCCCCGCGGCGCACAGACTTTTTCAGCCGGTCAAGATAGCGCATCACGGCTTTGCTGCGCTGGTCACCAATATGTCCCTCCATAAAGGTTCTCCTTTCTGTTGCTATATGTAAATAGTTGGCATATGTTAAGCATATGGAAACAGTATAGCCCCGCAGCCGAAAAAATGCAACGGCTGCGGGGCTGTGTTTTAAATTTGTTTACAAACTACTTATGGCAACACCGCACAATTCCCGCCTTGCGGCTTAAGCACCGCTCCGGCATCTGCCGCACCTCGCTCGCCGTAGCGGCACTTAGAATTATGCGGTATTGCCTTATAAATCAAAGTCACCGGTAAACAGCTGCACCCAATAGGGGTAGCCATCCACCATAGTGTAGCCAACGCCGATGCAGTCATAGTTTTCGTTCAGGATGTTGGCGCGGTGGCCGGAGCTGTTCATCCAGTCGTTCATCACGATCTCCGGGGTTCTCTGACCCATGGCAATGTTTTCGCCGGCATAGGCATAGTCAATGCCCAGGTGCCACAAAATGGTAAAGCATTCAGAACCGTCGGGGCGGGTGTGGCTGTATCGCTGGGAAAGCTCCTTGGCGCGGGCTGCTGCGGCAACCATCAGGCCATCGTGCTTGACCAGGGGCTGCAATCCGCGGGAGGTGCGCTCCTGGTTGACCAGCTCGATCACGCGGTCTGCCATGGCTTCCTCGCTGGTCGTAATGCTGGCCTGCATCACGCCGGTATCAACATCAAAAAGGTACAGATTGCCGTCGATCGTCACAATGCCTTTGGCCATGGTGCCGTACACCTGGTCAAAGTAATAGGTGCCGTCATTGTTGGTATCCCAGCCTTTTACCATGTGGCCGTTGGCATCATACCGCACCCACTTGCCGGTGCCGTCTGCGTTTTCGGCCCAGTCGCCGGCTTCGGATTCCTGATATACATCCTTGCTGACGGTTTTAGCACCCTGCTGCACGTTATCCAGCCAGTACCAGGCACCGGAGGCCGGATCATAGATTTCTTTGCCGCGGTAGGCTGCATTATTGGGATCATAACCCTGGCGCTTGCCAGCCTCGTACCAGTAATCTTTGCCGTCCATGCTGTGCCACATCAGGTTGCAGCCAATGCCGGTGGTGGTATCAAAGCTGCAGGGCAGGTTGTCCACCACAATATCGCCCTTGGCCATGGCGCCGGTGATCAGGTCAAAGTAATAGGTGCCGTCATCGTTGGTATCCCAACCTTTGATCATATGGCCGTTGGCATCATAGCGCACCCATTTGCCGCCGTTGGATTCCTGGTAAACATCCTTGCTGACGGCTTTTGCGCCGCCCTGGTTGGCGTCCAGCCAGTACCAGGCGTCGGAATCAGGGTCGTAAATCTCTTTGCCGCGGCCGGTGGTACCCTGTTTCACGCCGTTCTCGTACCAGTAATCCTTGCCGTTCACGGTTTTCCAACCGGTGTAGGTGGAAACACTGTCGGCGGTTTCCGGCGTGGCGGTCTCTTCCGCCAAAGCGGGCAGTGCAGCAGCACTGCACAGCAATACGGCGGTCAGAACGGCCGCGCAGCGAAAACGAAATTGCATGGGATATTCCTCCTGCATGTTAAATGTGTTGATCGGAATATTTCAACTCTCTTTTGCGGGGTTCGGGGATGCCTTGATTACGCCAAGGCCCAAATCACTGGATAGCGGCGCGCAGTATTTCCAGCAGCGGGGTGATCATCCCGGCTGCAGCGGGACCGCCAAAGTTCACGATGCCGCGCAGCGGCATGGAATCCAGCATCTGAGCTACGGCTTCGCTGCTGGCAATCTCGCTGCCGCCTGCGTTGCCGCCGGTCAGGGCATTGCCCGCCTGTGCCAGCACCTGCTGGATGATGGCAGCCGTGCGGTCATCCTTGGAAAGCTCGCCGATGGTGGTGTTTTCGTCAATCACGAACGGGCGGCGGCGCGGGGTGCTGAACCGCACGCTGAGCGTTGCGTGGATATCCCGGCTGGAATGGCCCAGCAAAATCTTGTACTCGCCTGGGGCGGCGTACCAGCTGCCCAGCGTTTCGTCATAGTAGCTCAAATCCTGCGCGGTCAGGGTGAATTCTACCTGCTTTTCCTCGCCAGGTTCCAGCTTGACCTTCACGAACTTGCGCAGCTCCTTGGGCGGGCGGCCGGTGGTGCCGGTGCAGTCTGCTACATACAGCTGCACAACTTCCTTGCCGGGCATCATGCCAACATTCTTCACGCTCACCCGTACCCGCACGCTGTCGCCCTCGGCAAACTCGTCCGCCGTCAGCTGGGCATTGCGGTACACAAACCCTGTGTAGGAAAGCCCGTGCCCAAACGGCCACAGCACCGGCATCTTGCGGGCATCGTACCAGCGGTAGCCGACATACACGCCCTCGCGGTATTCCACATGGCGGCCGTCACCGGGGAAGTCAAGATAACACGGGGTATCTTCCAGCCGCAGGGGCCAGGTTTCCGGCAGGCGGCCGCTGGGGTTGGCATCGCCCCACAGCAGGGCGTCCGCCGCAGCGCCAACACCTTCGCCGCCCAGATACATGCACAGCACGGCGTTCACATCGTTGGCCCAGGGACATTCCACCGGGGAACCGGTGTGCAGCACCACAACAGTGTTTTTCTGCACGGCGGCCACGCGGGCAATCAGGTTGTTTTGGCTTTCCGGCAGGCGCATATGGCTGCGGTCAAAGCCTTCGCTTTCAAAAGATTCCGGCAGGCCCGCAAAGATCACCGCCGCGTCAGCTTCCGCTGCGGCGGAAACCGCGCGCAGGAACTCTTCCTCCTCCCGCTGGTCCAGATCAGCGGGGAAGCCCTCCACATAGCTCACCCGGCGGCCATGGCTTTCGGCCATTTCCAGCGCGCTGTCCACCCTGATGGTGTTGATGTGGCTGGAGCCGCCGCCCTGATAGCGCGGCGTTTTGGCAAAGCCGCCGATGTATACTACCTTGCTGCCCTTTTTCAGCGGCAGCACACCGCGGTTCTGCAAAAGCACGGCGCATTCCTTGGCCAGCTCTGCGGCGATGGTGTGGTCGCCTTTCAGGTCCAGCTCCGGGGCCGGGGCGGCAGCTTCGTCCGCCGCGCGGAACACAATGTTCAAAATGCGGATCACAGCCTTGTCCAGCGCGGCTTCGCTCAAGGTGCCGGCTTTAACGGCGGCCACGATCTTGGCGTCATTGACACCGCCGGAACCGGGCATTTCCAGGTCAAGCCCAGCCGCAACACCCTTTACACGGTCAGCTACAGCGCCCCAGTCGGACATCACAAAGCCCTTAAAGTTCCACTCGGTGCGCAGGATATCGGTCAGCAGCATGCGGCTTTCGCTGGCAAATACATCGTTCACGCGGTTGTAGCTGCACATCACCGTCCAGGGCTGGGATTTCTTGACGGCGGTTTCAAATGCAGGCAGGTAAATTTCGCGCAGCGTACGCTCCGTCATGTCGGACGATGCGCTCATGCGGCGGTACTCCTGGCTGTTGGCGGCAAAATGCTTGATGGAGGTACCAACCCCCTGGCTCTGTACGCCATTGATGTACCCGGCGGCCAGCTCACCGGCCAGCACCGGGTCTTCGGAGTAATATTCAAAGTTGCGGCCGCACAGCGGGCTGCGCTTGATGTTTACGGCAGGCCCCAGCACAACGCCAACGCCGAACGCGCGGGCTTCCCGCCCGATGGCCGCACCCTCCCGGCGGGCCAGGTCGGGGTCAAAGCTGGCGGCAGCGGAGCACCCGGCGGGGAAGCAGACCGCCTTGCGGCTGTGGTTGGGGTCGTCCCGTTCCGGGTCCTGGGTGCGCAGGCCGTGCGGGCCGTCCGAGACCATCAGGGTGGGAATGCCCAGGCGTTCCACGGTTTTGGTGTGCCAGAAATCCGCGCCGGAGCAAAGCCCGGCCTTTTCTTCCAGCGTGAGCTGGGCAACCAGTTCGGGAATGTTGTGTTCCATCAAAAAGTCATCCTCCTTTTGTCCACCAGCTGCGGGTGGGGGGCAAGGGCAGGTGGCGGTTGTTCGGGCAGTGGAAACGTGCCGGATACACCGTTCCGCCCACGCTGCCGCCGGGGTGTGCCAAAATGGACACACACCCCCATATTTTGTATCATTATACACCACTTTGCACGCGAAAAGATAGCCTTTTTGTTAAAAAATGTGAAGTCTGAAAACTTTTTCTGTGCAGGATGTTGGTGCGTCTGGCATTGTATTTCTCCTTTGTTTCGTGTAAAATTTAAAATTAGGATATACAGCGGCAAAAACGGTTTTTTGGCTGTATTCCAGGGAGGAAAAATGAAAAAAGATAAACGGATTTTGGCCCTTGTTTTGGCGGCGGCCATGATGGGCACCACTGCGCTTCCGGTTTGGGCCCAGACCCCGGAAACGGCGGACAGCAGCGTGGTGGAAGTGGAAGGCACGCTGGAAAACATCATAGCTGCCCGTGAAGCACTGGCTGCGCGGCCGGCAACGCTGGCGGAGGATGACAACAACATTCAGGCGGCGCAGACCATGGTGGAGCGCGTGGCCAATGCCGTAAAGAACCATACGGAAACAGCAGAGAAAGTAAATATCAAAGACCTGAACTTGGATAAAGATCTGGTGCTTTCCACCCTGGCTGACCTGAATGCGCGTGTGGAAGGCGGCGAGGCCATCAGCAAATTGTCCTGCTATTATAGCAGAGATACCGGGCTGGCGGTGGCAATCGGCCTTGAATACTGCACGGCGCAGGATGTTGCCGCCATGCAGGTAAAGCTGGACCAGCTGGTGGACCAGGCCAACACCCTGTGCCAGACGGATCTGGAAAAGGTGTTCTATGTGCATGAATGGCTGGTGCAGAACATTGCCTATGACCGGGAACATCTTAGTGATGATGTGCAGGACGACCACAACCTGCGCGGCGCCCTGCTGGAAGGGACTGCCGTCTGTGACGGTTACGCCAAAACGTATGCCCTTACCCTGCGCAAGCTGGGTATCACTGGTGTGCTGGTAACCAGTAAAGATATCGGCCATGCGTGGAACATGGTCGAGCTGGACGGGAACTGGTACCAAGTGGACTGCACCTGGGATGACCCGGTGGACGGTTCGGATCAGCTGGGATATTGCATGCATAAACACCTGCTGTGTACCACAGAGGAGATGAACACCAACCATAACGATGACGGCGATGACAGCGTTGCCTTTGACCTTGAAAACCTTGGCACGCAGAACATCGTGAACCTGGCCGCCGATGATACCTATGAAAACACCTGGTGGAAAGACAAAAAGAGTGCAATCTTCCCGTGCGGGGGCGACTGGTACTATGCGTCCGGCGAACGCCTTTTCTGGCGTGATGACCTGGGCGACTGTGATTCCAACCTGGCGCTTGAAGATGATTCGGGTGTGGTTGCCGGCAGTATTGCGCTGGACGGAACGCTGCTGGTCGCCACGGACAAACAAGCGTGCGAGCAGAGCAGCTGGATCAAACAATATGAACTGGATCCGGCCAGCCATGAAGTGACCGAGAAAAAGAAGGAAAGTCTCCAAAGCATCGGCATTGCGGCCCAGTGGGATGGCATTTATTATGCCGTAAGCCAGCAGGAATACCACCAGGATGTGCGCCAGTATATCAAGACAAGGGATATCCCAGTCCCCACCGCACCCCCTGCCAGCGGCTATACCGGTTGGAAAACCGTGAACGGCAAGGACTACTGGTACGAAAACGGCGTAAAGCAGGGCACCACTGGCCGCGGCAAGGAAATTTATGACCCCGATTCCGACGCCTGGTACTGGCTGGACGCCAACCAGGGCGGCGCAAAAGCCGTCAGCAAGGATGTTTACCAGGAATCCAACGGCGGCAAATGGGTGCGCTATGATGCCAACGGCCATATGATCAAAGGGTGGGATACCAACGATGACGGCACCTATTACTTTGACCTTGTCACCGGTGCCATGACCAAGGGTGATGTAACGATCGACGGCCTGCCCTGCAGCTTTGACCCGGTCACCGGTATCGGCCTTGACCGCGCATGGAAACGCATCAACGGCAAAGATTACTGGTACGAGGGCGGCAAACGTCAGGGCTATGACCCCAACAATGCAGCCTACCGCGGCAAAGAAATTTACGACCCCGCCAGCAACGGCTGGTACTGGCTGGATAACGTACAGCAGGGTGCAAAAGCCGTCAGCAAGGATGTCTACCAGGAATCCAGCGGCGGCAAATGGGTGCGGTATGATGCCAACGGCCAGATGATCAAAGGCTGGAACACCAATGCCGACGGTACTTATTACTTCGATCCCATCACCGGTGCCATGGCCAAAGGTACAACCACCATTGACGGTATGACCTATTATTTTGACCCCGCAACCGGCGTAAAACGGTAAGAGAACACAGAAAATCAGGAGATACGGCCAATCTACACAATGGTAAAATGATCCATTGCGGAAGGAGAAAAAAGATGAAAAAAGAAAAACGGATTTTTGCCCTTCTGTTGGCAGCGGCCATGATAGCTACCACCGCGCTGCCTGCGTGGGCCCAAACCCCGGAAACAGCGGACAGCGACCTGGTAAAAGTAGAAGCTACCTGGGAAAATGTTCTGGCTGCCCGTGAAGCGCTGGCAAAACGACCGGCAACCCTGGCAGATGATAACAATGTGCAGGCAATGCGCACGGTGCTGGAACGCGTGAGCAATGCTGTGCAGAACCATACAGAAACAGAAGAAAACGTAAATATTAAAGATCTGCAGTTGGACAAAGACCTCGTGATGGCAATACTGAGGGATTTGAATGTGCAGGTAGATGGCGGCGAAGCCATTGATACACTATCTTGCTGGTATAGCAATGACTTGGCGACTGCAATCGAACTTGACTATTGCACGGCGGAGAAAGTTACTGCCATACAGGCAAGACTGAACCAGTTGGTGGAACGAACCAACGCTCTCTGCCAGACGGATATGGAAAAAGCACTCTATGTGCATGACTGGCTGGTGCAAAACATCGCCTATGATGTGGAACATCTTAGCGAGTTCCTGCCGGACGACTTTAATGCATACGGTGCCCTGTGTGAAGGAACGGCCGTCTGTGAGGGATATGCAAAGGCATATGCCTTTACTATGAGCAAGCTGGGCATTCCCTGCGTGATCGTAACGAGTGATGACCTGAATCATGCGTGGAATATGGTCCAGCTGGGTGGAAAATGGTATCAGGTGGACTGTACCTGGGATGATCCGCTGCTTTGTGAAGGAACATCAGACCAGTTAGGCTACTGTAAACATAAAAGCCTGCTGTGCAGTACAGAAAAAGTGAACGCCAATCATTCCGATGATGGCGATGATAACATCGCCTTTGACCTTAAAAATTCTGGTACGCAAAATATTGTAAACCTGGCTGCAGACGATACTTACGAGGAAGCTTGGTGGCAAAGTGTAGAGACAGCCATTTTCCCGTGTGAGGACGACTGGTATTATGCATGGGATGGATACTTGTTCTGGCGCAGCGATCTGGGCGACTGCGATTCAAATCTGGTCAAAGAAGAAACGGAGATGGTGGCCGCCGGAAGTATGGCGTGGGATGGGGCAACTCTGGTTACTACACAATCAGAGCCAAGATATAAAAGCAACTGGATCAAGCAGTATGTGTTGGACCCTGCCACCCATAAAGTAACCCTGCAAAAGGAAGAGGACATTGAAAATTATGGTGTTGCTACCCTGTGGGATGGTATTTATTATGCTGCCAGCCAGCAGCAATACCACCAGGAAGTGCGCCAGTATACAAAAACTGAGCAGAAGCCGACCCCGACCGCAACCCCGGCAGTGACTCCAACGGCTACCCCCACGGCTACACCAACAGCTACCCCCACTGCAACGCCGGTTAAGCCTACGGCGACCCCCACGGCTACACCAGTCAAGCCGACTGCTACACCTACCGCTACCCCTGTGAAACCTACCGCAACCCCTGCCAGCGGCTATACCGGTTGGAAAACCGTGAACGGAAAAGACTACTGGTACGAAAACGGCGTAAAGCAGGGCACCTCTGGCCGCGGCAAGGAAATCTATGACCCCGATTCCGACGCCTGGTACTGGCTGGACGCCAACCAGGGCGGCGCAAAAGCCGTCAGCAAGGATGTTTACCAGGAATCCAACGGCGGCAAATGGGTGCGCTATGATGCCAACGGCCATATGATCAAAGGGTGGGATACCAACGATGACGGCACCTATTACTTTGACCTTGTCACCGGTGCCATGACCAAGGGTGATGTAACGATCGACGGCCTGCCCTGCAGCTTTGACCCGGTCACCGGTATCGGCCTTGACCGCGCATGGAAACGCATCAACGGCAAAGATTACTGGTACGAGGGCGGCAAACGTCAGGGCTATGACCCCAACAATGCAGCCTACCGCGGCAAAGAAATTTACGACCCCGCCAGCAACGGCTGGTACTGGCTGGATAACGTACAGCAGGGTGCAAAAGCCGTCAGCAAGGATGTCTACCAGGAATCCAGCGGCGGCAAATGGGTGCGGTATGATGCCAACGGCCAGATGATCAAAGGCTGGAACACCAATGCCGACGGTACTTATTACTTTGACCCCATTACCGGTGCCATGGCCAAGGGCACAACCACCATTGATGGTATGACCTACTATTTTGACCCCGCAACCGGCGTGAAACGGTAAGCGGAAAAATCAGAAAATGCAAACGAAAAATGCGCGGAACCTTTTTGCAGGTTTCGCGCATTTTTGCTGGCGGCGGCATCATACAATAGGGATGCAAATTCACCGCCTGCCGCGCCCGGCGGGCTGTATGGGAGGGTATTCCATTGTTATTGATGACCGAAACCAATCTTGATGTGTTCCACGCGCAGCTGCTTGCCCCGCAGGATGCACCTGCACTGGATCAGCTGTGCGCCGCCTGCGGCACCCCCGGCGGCCCCGATACCGCCGCGCTGCTGCAAACCAATGCCGTTCTGGGGGACTATGCCGGAACCGACACGTTACAGGCCGCCATGGCCATGCTGCCCATGTTTGGCCAAAGCCGTCTGGCGCTCGCGCTGCGCGCAGCTGGCTTTGGGGCGGACGGCCAGGGCATTGTGCTGGCACCGCCCGCCTTTACCGCGCAGTACCTGCCGGTGCGGCGCTTTTTGGCCATGGCGCTGGGGCTGGCCAAACAGCGCTGCGCCAGCTACCATATCTGGGCCGCCCTGCCGCTGACCCCCACCCCGGACGGCGAGGAACTATGCGCCCAATATTTGGCATCCGGCCTTACCCTGCGCGCCGTGGTGCCGCTGGACGGCCAGCAGCTGCTGGTGTTTGCGGCCCACACCCCGGTGGGCCGCGGCAGCATGATGCGCCGCGTACACTTGCAGGACCCCGCCCTGCCGCGCCTTTTGGAGCGCGGCGGCGCCGTGGCAGATTTTGGCTGGGATAAACAGGGCCTTGTCCTCAGCGTGCGGAGAATGGAGTAAGGCGTGAACCATAAAATGCCCCGTAGGGCGGCCAGCCCTCTGGCCGCCGTGTGGGTGAACAACCTCAAAGAAAGCCAAATCTTATGATGGAATTCGTTGTGCGGCCCCGGAACGGTCAAGACCGTTCCCTACAGAACATTTTATAATGTACAGTAAACAATAAAACAACCGGTAGGGCGGGGTGACCTCACCCCGCCGAATCCCTGCCAAGCCATACACGAAAAATTGCAGGATATACGAAAAAACAATCAGTAGGGCGCGATGCCCTCATCGCGCCGGGGAGAAAACTTACGTTTTGCCGCGAACGCTGCAAATAATTTGTAAGGGACGATGCTTGCATCGTCCCGCATGACGGGCCGTGCCGGACATTCCACCTCGCAATAGGGTAAACACTGAGGAAAAAGACGGAGCTAAAGTCAAAAGTTCTTGTTGCTGTAACCCCGAAATTGTACCTGATATATTCCAGAAAGCAACAAAACCAAACCGTAAAAGGCAGTGCTGCCGCTCACCTCGGCAGCACTGCCTTTATCATTATCCTCAGGTAATCGCTATTTCCGCTCAATCTCTCCCACAACATCCGCCAGATCCGTTAAAATATCATGTGGCAGCATTGTCAGCTGGCTGGTGCGGGCGGCGCAGCGGTTCGCAGCGGCGCCATGCAGCCATACCGCGCAGGCCGCGGCGTCAAAGGGCGCTAACCCCTGGGCCAGCAGGGCAGCCAGCATCCCAGCCAGTACATCCCCACTGCCGCCGCGGGCCAGGCCGGGATTTCCGGTGGGGTTGTGCAGCATCTCGCGCCCCGGTGCGGCAATCAGCGTGCCGGAACCTTTCAGCACTGCAACGCAGCCATACCGCTCTGCCAGCTCCTGCGCGGCGGCGGGGCGGTCAGCCTGGATCTGCGCCACGCTGCACCCCAGCAGGCGGGCGGCCTCGCCGGGGTGCGGGGTCAGCACGGTATTGGTGGGCAAAAGCGGGAACTGCCCCAGCTCCCCGGCAGCCAGTGCATTCAGTGCGTCCGCATCCAGCACGGCGGCTTTCCACTTGGCATCTGCCGTCAGCAGGGCGTTCAAGATACGTGCCGCACTGGGGCCAAGCCCCGGCCCAGCCAGCAGGACCGCAGGCTTTTCCGTAAAGCGCTGGCGCACGGCGGCGGCATCTGCGGCCAGAATCCCGCCGTCCGCGTCGGTGCGGCAGGGCAGGGCACAGCATTCCGGCGTGCGGGTCAGCACCAGCTGGATCACCGGCTCCACGCTGGCAAGGTACACCAGCCCGGCCCCGGTGCGCAGCGCACCCTCCACACAAAGGGCGGCAGCCCCCCGGTAAGCAAGGCTGCCTGCCACGGCGGCCACGCTGCCGTAACTGCCCTTGTTGCTCTGCGCCCTGCGCGGCGGCAGCAGGGCGGCGATCTTGTGTTGATTCAGCTCATGCATCAGCGGTTTCCCCCTTTACGTTTTGGCGTAAAAGATGTATAGTAAAAAGTATCTAAGGCGTATCTGAAAACAAAGAAAATGACGGATATTTCGCAAACACAAGCAGGATTTAAGGCAAAGAGCTGTGGGAATCCTTTGCGGCTTCCAAGGCTTTTTAACGCAAAATCCGGCTGTGTTTGTAGAAATAAACTGAATTTTCGACTTTTCAGATACACCCTAACAGGATGGTTCTATATCCTTTATTATAAAGCATTTCACGATAAAACGAAAGGGGCGGCACCATGGTACCGGAACTGGAACGGCTGATCCAAGCACATCGGAACATCGTGTTTTTTGGCGGCGCAGGGGTTTCGACGGAAAGCGGCATCCCAGATTTTCGCTCGGTGGACGGGCTCTACCACCAAAAATTCAAGTACCCGCCCGAAACCATGCTGTCCCACACATTTTATGAGCAGCACACCGCAGAATTTTTTGATTTCTACCGCCAAAAGCTCATTGTGCATGGGGCCAAGCCTAATGCTGCCCACCTGCGGCTGGCCAAACTGGAGCGGGAAGGTAAATTAAAAGCCGTTGTCACCCAGAATATTGATGGCCTGCACCAGGCAGCGGGCAGCAAAACCGTGTATGAGCTGCACGGTTCCACCTTGCGCAACTACTGCACCCGCTGCGGCAAGTTCTACCCCGTCAGCTTTATCGAGGAAGCCGGCGGCAAGGGAGACGGTGTGCCCCGCTGCACGGACTGCGGAGGCATTGTAAAACCGGATGTGGTCCTGTATGAGGAGGGCCTGGACGAAGCCACCATTGAAGGGGCGGTGAGCGCCATCCGCAGGGCGGATATGCTGATCGTGGGCGGCACCAGCCTGGCCGTTTACCCGGCGGCGGGGCTGATCCGCTATTTCCGCGGGGATGACCTGGTGGTCATCAACAAGCAGCCCACCCCGGCGGACGGTATGGCAACCCTGCTGGTAAACAAGCCCATCGGCCAGGCACTGAGTGAGACCGAGGGGGAAGGAGGGGCAATTTGTCGCTGAAAGAAAATTGTCATAAAAGTGTAAAACCTTACAAAAACGCTTGCAAAAATTTGCTGCTTTCTGGTATGATAAGAGTTGACGGCAGAGCGCGGGAAAGCGCCGCATGCCGCATGTGGGATTTTGCGATTGATAACATAGAGGGGGTTCTTGTATGGCAAACGCATTGACTGATTTTATCCGCAAACGGGATTTTCTTGTCTGTATGGATTCTGACGGCTGCGTCATGGATACGGTGCGCATCAAGCATTGCTCGGTGTTCTGCCCAGAGCTGATCCGTGTGTTTGGCCTGGAAGCCCACACTGATTTTATTACCACCGCGTGGGAAGAGATCAACCTGAACAGCATCACCCGCGGGATTTCCCGCTTTGAAAGTGCGGTGCTGATTTTTGACCGCCTGAAAAACCGTGGCATCGATGTTCCCGGCAGTGAAGATATCGCCGCGTGGGTTTCCACCGCATCGGAACTTTCCACCGCAAGCCTGCAGCAGGAAGTTCTGCGCAGCGGCAGCCTGGCCCTGCGCAAGCTGCAGGAGTGGAATAACGCCTGCAACCGCCGCATTCAGGCCCTGGAACCTACCTTTAAGCCGTTCCCCGGCGTGGAATACAGCCTGCACCAGCTGCACACCGTGGCCGATGTGGCGGTGGTTTCCGCCGCCAATGAAAGCGCTATCGCCAGCGAGTGGGCGCGTTACGGCCTTGCCACCCATGCCGATGTGATCTTTGGTCAGGAGGTTGGCAGCAAGGCAAACTCCATTGCCTCCATGCTGGCCTGCGGGTATGAAAGCCGCAAGGTGGTCATGGTGGGCGATGCCATGGGCGATGCCCAGGCAGCCGCTGCAAACGGCGTTTCCTTTGTGCCCATTCTGCCCGGCCGCGAAGCCGAAAGCTGGCGCCGTCTGCAGGAAGAAGCCCTGCCCAAGCTGCTGCATGGCACTTTCAGCCCTGAATATCAGGCAACCCTTCTGGCCCAGCTGCGCAGCGTTCTGCACGGGTAATTGACCGGAAAATCGTTGAACAAAAACCAAAGCAGAGTATGCAAAAAGCGCATACTCTGCTTTTTTCATGCAGCCAATCGGTTTTGGCAGCCGGCATACAGCAAAACCAGCCCGGCACTGAGCAGAATGCTTCCGATAATATCACTCAGCCAGTGCACGCCGGAAATCAGCCGCCCCACAACCATAAGGGCAGTGAATGCCGCCAGCAGGGGAAGAAGAATGTGCAGAACAGCCGGCCTGCGGATGCGGCGGTGCAGCTGCATCATGGCGGTCGGCATCACGCACAGCACCAGCAGCGTGGTGGAGGACGGATAAGAAACTTCCAGTGCACCACCAATCAGAACAGGCCGCTCGTTGATGGCAAGGAACTCAAACAGGAGGTAGGAAGCCAGAACCGCCAGGTAGAACCCGCCAAGGAGCAAAAGGTCGGCGTCTACCCGCAGCAGTTTTTTCCGCCGGACCCACTGCAGCAGCCCCAGCAGGGCAAAGGCCAGCATAAAGCCGAACGGAACCAGTTCCAGCCAGTCGGTAATGGCGTACAGGAACATGTGTACGCCAGTGAGCTGATGAAACCAGCCGTTCATGGCGGCAAGCCCGACCCAGGACCCCCTTGGCCCGATGGGCTGAACATCCACGCAGCAGACGGCGCATGTCCACAGGATAAACGCCGCGGCCAGCCACAGCGCCAGGTGAAGCATCTTTCGGTGTTGCTTTTTCATTTTTGATCCATCCTTTGGTGAGTATTGGCTTTCGCCTGCTACCCATTGTGCAGGGATGAAACGGAAAATGAAAGAAGCGGGCCGTCACATGCGCGATACGCTCCGTGTCATGGCTGTTTGGCCAGCAGCAAAGCCTTGATGATGAGGAAAACAAAGGCAAATGCGGCGGCATAAGGCTGCAAACTGAGGATAAAGCAGAGCACAGTCAGAACACTGGCGGCCAGGGAGATGCGCTCTTTCCAGCGCAGCCAGCGCGGGGCCGTGCTGGACTGGAGCGCCAGCGTCAGAATTCCCCATACAACCGGAAAGGAAACAAGAATCAGGCAGGGAACTTTTACATAGGGCGCAGCGCCCAGCAGAAGGAGAGAAACAGCCCGCACTTCGCCGTCTGCCCGCTGGGCAAAAAACGGCAGAAACAAAAGCAGCCCCATGCAGCAGTCCAGCAGCCCAAACAGCAGGGTACGGGTGCGGCGCTGGTTCTGGCGGTTTTCCGCTTCGGCAATCGTCAGCAGGGCATTGCTGGAAAGCAGGTCGTCCAGCGAAACATGAAAAAACTGCGAAATCGCTTTCAGGGATTCCAGATTCGGGTACCCGCGGCCAGATTCCCACTTGGAAACAGCGGTGCGGGATACATAAAGTTTTTCTGCAAGCTCTTCCTGCGTCATCCCCTTCTGCTTCCGCAGCTCCTGCAACTTTTCATTAAATTCCATAAAACACCTTTTCTCTTGCCGAGTATCCGCCTGCTTTACAGTTCCCCCTTGCGCTTGTCCCTTGCTTTGGCGGCGCCAAGGGCTTTGGGGGCGGTGGTTTTCTCGTCAGGGTGCAGCAGCTTGGCGCGCAGGATGGCGCCCTCGCCAAAGCGGGCGCGCAGGGCATCGGCGGCACGGTCCAGCTTTTCCTGTTTATCGGTTTTGGCTGGATCGGTGAAAAAATCCAGCTGCTCAAAATTGTCGGTGCCGGTCTTTTCGGCGCTCACCCCAACAAGGCGCACTGGGCGGTCGGGCCACATCTGGCGCATCAGCTCCCGCGCGGTGTGGTAAATCACATCGGTGGAGTTGGTGGGGCTGTTCAGCGTTACCTGGTGGCTGCTGCGGCGGAACGCGTTATCCACCAGCTGCACCGTGATGACCCGCGCGGTTTTGCCGTCCATTCGCAGCCGGCCGGCAACGGATTCACACAGCGCCAGCATGGTGGCGTCCGCTTCCACGGGGCGCTTCAGGTCCTGCGGGGTGGTCACGCTGTTGCCGTAACTGTTGTCCTTCACCTCGCTGCGGGTCATCGGCTCGCTTTCAATGCCGTTGGCATAATCCCGGAACACCTGCCCCCGCATGCCAAACACCCCGCGCAGGATGTCCGCATCCGCGTTGGCAAGGTCCCCGATGGTATAAATGCCGATCTCGTGCATCCGCTTGACGGACTTTGGTCCCACGCCGAACAGATTGCCCACCGGCAGCGGCCACAATTTCTGTGGCACCATATCCTGCGTTAATACATGGATCTTATCCGGCTTTTCAAAGTCGGATGCCATCTTTGCCAGCAGGCGGTTGGGCGCAATGCCAATGTTTACGGTAAAGCCCAGCTCCCGGTGAATGCGGTCCTTGATGGTCTGCGCCGCCTGCAAAGGCGGGCCGAACAGCCCCTCACTGCCGGTCATGTTCAAAAAGGCTTCGTCAATGCTGTACTGCTCGATATCTGGCGTATAATCGCCAAAAATGCGGATCATGGCTTTGCTGTTCTTGACATACCAGTCAAAATCCGGCGCGGCAACGATTAAATTGGGGCATTTGCTGCGCGCCATAAACAGCGATTCCCCGGTCTGGATGCCGTACCGCTTGGCAGGGATGCTCTTGGCCAGCACCACGCCGTGGCGCTTTTCCTCATCCCCGCCCACCACGGCGGGCACGGTGCGCAGATCCAGCGTTTCGCCGTTGGCCAGGTGCTGGATGGCCGTCCAGGATAAAAAGGCGGAATTGACATCCACATGGAAATAGATAGTTTTGGCTTTGGGCAGCATGGCGCGCACCTCCTTTGCGGGCAGAGTTTCTGCTACCATCATACCATAAAACCACGGTGCAGAAAAGGCAGGCAAGAATCTTCTTTCCTTTTTGTGGCGGGCGCTGTATAATACAGATAAGACCTTCCTGCGGTAAAAATTTACAAAGAATAGGATGGAACATTATGCAGTATACCATTGAAAACGAATACCTGCGCCTGACGGTGGATACCCGTGGTGCCGAGGCTGTGAGCGCTGTCAACAAGGCTACCGGGGCCGAAATGCTCTGGTGCGGGGACCCTGCCGTCTGGGGCCGCCATGCGCCGATCCTGTTCCCCTATACCGGCAAGCTGACCGGCGGCAAAATGATCGCCAAGGGCAAAGAGTATGCCGGCGGCCAGCACGGCTTTGCCCGCGATGTGGAGCACACCCTGGTGGGCAAGACCGAGACAAGCCTGACCCTGGTTTTGCAGGCAAACGAGGAGACCCGCGCCAAGTGGCCCTATGAGTTTGAACTGCGCTCCACCTTTGAGCTGGTGGAAAAAACGGTGCGCCACACCCTGGCGGTGTATAACCCCAGCGAGCCGGAGCTCAGGTTCGGCATTGGCTACCACCCGGCATTTGCCATCCCGTTTGATGATGCCCACACCCCTTCGGATTATGAGTTCCGTTTTGACGAGCTGGAAAGCCCCCTGTGCGTGAGCTGTCTGCCCAACGGCCTGCTGAACGGTACCGATTATCACTATCTGGCCCGCAATACCCGCACCGTGCCCTTGACGGATGACCTGTTTGACTACGACAGCCACTGCATGCTGAACCTGCGCAGCAAGACCCTTGCCATTGTGGAAAAGGATACCGGCCGCGCCGTGCGCTGCAACATTGAGGGCTATCCCTATGTGCTGATCTGGTCCAAGCCGGAAAAGCCCTACCGTTTTGTCTGCATTGAGCCGTGGCATAGCCTGCCCGGCGAGGAAAACGGTCCCCTAACCTGGGAGGACCGCCCCTGCGCCGCCGCCCTGCACCCCGGCGAAACCTGGTCCACCACGTTGTGCACAACCTTTGAGCGGTAAGCAGGGCGGTGCCACCTGCCCCCGCCGCGGGGCCAGCATATCGTATGGCACATTTCATAATGCGTGATAAGCCAAAATCATTGGCAAGGAGTGGCCCCGACGCCCCGGAAATACATTGCTCATTTGAAATGAACGGCGCACCATTGATTTACAACACGGCAGGGGCGACCATCTCCGGCCTAAGAGCCGAACCTGCGGCCTGGTTGGCCTCCGAAACGCGCCTGCGGGTGCGAATGCTGGGCCCTGGCAATTGTTTTGGATTCTGTATGTGGAACCACCCCTCAGTCACCTGCGGTGACAGCTCCCCTCTAGGGGAGCTATCTCAAACGCAAAGTGCGCTTTGGCTCCCCTTGAGGGGAGCTGTCTGCAACGCAGACTGAGGGGTGGTTTTCTGCCGCAAACCTGAAAAATATCATTTATTACTTCATATCCCATATAAATACAAAAAATCCCCCGCACGCCAGGCCGCCATAACGGCCCGCCCGTGCAGGGGATTTCTCTATCTTATGTATCCTGTTTCTCGCCGTTTACTCGTACAATCTAATCAAAACTCCGCGCCTAACGTTGCTGCCATAACGGCCTTGATGGTGTGCATCCGGTTTTCGGCTTCCTGGAACACGATGGACTGCGGGCCGGTGAACACTTCATCGGTCACTTCCATGGCGTCGCGGCCAAACTTTTCGCCCATCTCCTTGCCAACGGCGGTCTTGTGGTCGTGGTAGGCGGGCAGGCAGTGCATGAATACGGCGGTCGGCTTTGCCTTTGCCATCAGTTCAGTGTTTACCTGATAGGGGGCAAGCGCTTCAATGCGCTCGGCCCACACTTCAACCGGTTCGCCCATGCTCACCCACACATCGGTGTATACCACATCGGCGTCCTTTACGGCATCGGTGTCATCGCTCAGGGTGATGGTAGCGCCGGTTTCGGCGGCAATGGCCTTGCACTTTTCCACCAGCTCCGGGGCGGGCCAGTATGCCTTGGGGGCGCAGGCAACAAAGTGCAGGCCCATCTTGGCGCAGCCAATCATCAGGGAGTTGCCCATGTTGTAGCGGGCATCGCCCATGTAAGCGAATTTCAGCCCGGCCAGCTTGCCAAAGTGCTCTTTGAGCGTCAAAAAGTCAGCCAGGATCTGGGTGGGGTGGAACTCATTGGTCAGGCCGTTCCATACCGGAACGGTGGAATACTTGGCCAGCTCGTTCACAATCTCCTGGCCATAGCCGCGGTACTCAATGCCGTCAAACATGCCGCACAGCACCTGGGCGGTATCGGCAATGGATTCCTTTTTGCCGATCTGGCTGCCTGTCGGATCCAGATAGGTGGAGCCCATGCCCAGGTCGTGGGCGGCAACCTCAAAGGAGCAGCGGGTGCGGGTAGAAGTTTTTTCAAAGATCAGCGCAACGTTTTTGCCGCGCAGTACATCGTGCAGAACGCCCGCCTTCTTTTTGGCTTTTAGCTCGGCGGCAAGGTCCACCAGATATGCAATTTCTTCCGGGGTGTAATCCAGAAGGGTCAAAAAATCTCTGCCTTTCAGGTTCATGGGGGCTTCCTCCTGTCAATCGGTATCCTCAGCCGGGCAAAGCCCGGCAGCATCGTAATGGAATACAGTCTATTATGGCACAGTGCGCCGCAAAATGCAAGCAAATTCTTGCATAAATATTCTTTTACTGAGCATATTTATGCAGCACAGCGTAGGCAGTCACCCACAATTTGATTCCCATTTTGCCCAAAATGCTTGCATTTGCCGCCCAAACAGCGTATACTTGCACAGGCGGGCAGGAAAGCCCTGCCCCCGAATATGCGCTGTACTTTGAAGAAAAGACGGCAGCAGGAGGAAATTGAATATGAAAAACCGTACCAACACCCGTTGGCTGACCCAGCTTGCCTTGCTGGTCGCCGTTCTGCTTGTCATGAACTATACGCCGCTGGGCTATCTGCAGGTCGGGCCGCTGTCCATGTCGCTGCTTACCATCCCGGTTGCCATCGGTGCCATGACGCTTGGCCCTGTTGCGGGTGCCATCCTTGGCGGTGTTTTTGGCACAACCAGCTTTGTTTCGGCCCTGCGCACCCCCAGTGTGATGAGCGCCGCTATGCTGCAGGCCAGCCCGGTGGGCACCTTTATTACCTGCTTTGTGGCCCGCGTTCTGGTGGGACTTTGCGCCGGCTGGGTGTACATTGGCATCAAAAAGCTGCTGCCCAAAAACACCAAGCTGTGCTGCGCTGTGGGCGCTGTGGCAACGCCGCTGCTGAACACCTTCTGGTTCATGCTTTCGCTGTGCGTGTTCTTTTTTAATACCGAGTATGTGCAGTCTCTCTGCGCAACCTTCGGCACCACCAACCCGTTCCTGTTCGTCTGCGCATTTGTCGGCGTGCAGGCGTTGATCGAAGCCGTTGGATGCGGCATTGTGGCAACCCTTGTCACCGTTCCGCTGCTGAAATTCCTGAAAAAGTAAAATAACAAAATAAACTGCCGCGGGCGCCCTGCCAAAAACAGAGCGCCCGCGGTTTTTGTATGATAAGAGTTTTTGAAATTAAGGTGTGTCCGTCGGCAAAGGGCCGGTAATCACGGTGGCGGGGCTTTCAATAATATATGGCTGGCTGACATAGCGGTTGATGGCGAGCGCGCCCAACCGGTAAACCACGACCATGACAAGGATGGCGATAACGACCGCAAACAGAAAATGGAACAGCTGGCCTGCTTTCAGCTGCTTTTTGATCTGGGCGGAGTCCGTGTTGAGCAGGGCAGAGTCTGCGGCTTCCTGCGGGGTGCCAAAAGCGGCGTACAGATCTTCCAGGCGGGCATCCGGGTGGGCTTCCAGATAGCTGCACAGCGAATCCTGCATCTGGCTTAAAAACTGGCGCTTTAACGGTTTGGCATAGTTGACCTCAGATAACGCCTTTTCCAGCTGACTGCAATAACAGGCTGCCAGCGGATTTCCGTTTTGTTGTGCAGGAATCTTCATTCGGGGCTTCCTTTCTCCGTGCAGCTTTTTAAGATGGCCTGGATACCCTCCTGTGCGGTCAGGTATTCTGCCAGAATTTTTTGATAGTAGGCCGTTCCGGCGGGCTCAATATGGTAATAGGTGCGTTTCCGCCGCCTGCCGACCAGCTCTTCATACGAGGAGATATAGTGGTGGTCCTGCAGGCGGTAAAGGGTGGGATACATAGAAGTTTCCAGCAGAACAAACTTCCCGCTGCTCCGATCGCGCAGGGCCTGCGCCATTTCGTATCCATACATATCCTGCTGGGTCAATAACCCCAGCAGCACAAGCTCGGTTACACCGCGCTTCAAATTCTCTGTAACACCCACAAGCAAACCCTTTCTGACAGTTCAGGATACTTCCAGTATACCCCAGATATTATATGACGTAAATACTATTTATAGAATAATATTGTTGACAAAGTACATGCGGCCTGCTATGATGAAAGAAAAGAAAGGAGGAAAGAGCCAAAATAAAAATCCGGCAATTTTACAGTAAAACAGGAAGGGGACAGTATGAAAGAACTTTTGGATAACGTCAAGAAAATTTTTTCAAAGAAACTTACATTGGCAGTGGTACTGGTGATCGTGGCAGCTCTGGCCATTGTAGGGCTGTGTACCTGGTATCACTTCAGCATCGAGCCGCTTGGCAACGGATATATGGCCTATGCGTTCTGGCGCTGAAAAAAATCGTAAAGATACAAAATAAGTAGAAAATCCAAGAACCGGTATTCCTACTTGAAGATAAGGCAATACCGCATAATTCTAAGTGCCGATACGGCGAGCGAGGTGCGGC
>ERZ1034969.184-NODE-184-length-44037-cov-11.706948_pt1 | contig 44037 bp, 72 predicted proteins | sample MGYA00520624_ERZ1034969 | MGnify/ENA primary metagenome ERZ1034969 (study PRJEB33766, sample SAMN09781776) | gut metagenome | biome: gut microbiome | host: Homo sapiens | place: Madagascar | study: EMG produced TPA metagenomics assembly of the PRJNA485056 data...
TCCACGAACTTAGAGACATCAAGCGCGAAACTCATTTTCTCACCTGAATAAAGTAGGCTACGACATCATCGTTAACCATCTTCTTCTCAATGGCTTCGATGGACCATTGCTCGCCGCCGAATTGCACCTTGTCTTCCATCTTCGGAACGACGCTGCAATCGGCTTTAACAATCATGTCGCCCGCCTGAATCGTCGTACCGTTTACCAGTCCCGCGTTTACCGGAACCGGAACAGCCTTCAACGGCAGCACTTCATCGTCAGACCAGACGTACTCGCCGAGAACTTCATCCCACACTTTCGAGCCAGCGCGAATCAGCGACACCGTGCTGCCGAATTTGGTCAGCAGGCGTGTACCAACACCTTGCATACGTTTACTGAAAGCTGTACCCATTACGCGGCCTCCAGTCTCGAAATAACCAGTAGCGCGGAAGGCGCGGCGCCCCATGCGGTTACGGTAGCGGCTTGCGGGTATACACCACCGAAGTTGCTTCCGGCGCTATCTCGCATAATCTGAACGGCAAACGTCTGGCCTGCGGTTGGGTTAATAACGACGCGAGACTCAATCGGGATTGTAATATCCGCGCTCACCAGTTTCGTGGCGGCGGGCGAGCCGTACTGAGTACCGTTTACTAAAATACGTGATAGCAAGATTGATGTGCCACTTGCCCCTGTGCGACCCGCTTGTAACTTGATGCGAACGGCGTAGTTACCCGCAGTGTTGAACGTAACCATACCCGCTGCATTAATCATTACCGGGTCAGATGCACTCCCCTGAGCGGAGCCGAAAGTTAACTGCAATGCTGTGTCCGTCGCGGTTGGCGCTTGTATTACAGTGGACGCGGCGCGAAGAACTTCAACCTCTTTTACCCCAGGAGTGGCGTAAATAGGCGAGTCGGCCATCTGCGTCATTACCTCGCGTAACTTCGCGGGTGTGATAAGCCCGGTCGTGTTATCAGGGAGGTTCGCACCGATAAGGGTAAACATCTCTGTTTTAGTCTTCGCCATTTTTAACCCCGGTACACGTTAAACGAGAAACCATTGTTAAGACCGCCGCACAGTAACGGGCGTAAGGCGTCGTCTGCGGCTGTAATAGCAGTTGTTGCTCCACTGCTGCCGTTGTTGAAGTAGGTAACGGTCACTGCACCCTCGACACGCTCGGTCTGCACGGAACGCCCATCAGTGTTAGCGCGAACATCAGTTCCAGCACCATATGTAGCGGCGGCGATTACCTGCGCAAGAATCACCTGTTTCGGGATGACATTGTTCGATACTGGGAAGCCATTCAACGTTACGCCGGCGCGTGGGTAAGCGAGAGACTGTTCAGCGGATACGCGACGACCGCACATCTGCGGTTCTGCAAGCCCGACATAAGTAGCACCGTTGCGCAGAGCTACTTCCGCGGCGGTATCGTCTTCTGGCAACTCCAGGCCATAATTAGCCGCTAACGCGCGGGCGTCAGCCAGACTAATGTAACTGTCGGCATTCGGTACGATTTCCCCTGTCTCCACGATTAGCGGCATAAATTATTCCTCTGACTTACGGCGACGACGCTTAGTACCGCCACCGTTGTTGTGCGCTTCTTCGTTGTCCGGTTGTGTTGCAACCAGTTCTTCCGCTTCTACCGCACCGCGAACAGGCATCACCTGACCGTCAACAACATCAACGTGGGTGTACTTTTCGCGGATTACATAATTATCTGCCATGACCTTTCCTTATTACGGCCCCGAAGGGCCGTTGTATTAAGATACAGTTGCTACGGTGCTGCTGGAGATAATATTACCATACACATCGTGAACAACCACTTTATACGTGCCTGAATCGGCGGTAGTGGTAGACGCTTTAGCATAGGTAGCTGCGGTAGCTCCGTCGATGGCGTTGTTGTTCTTATACCACTGGTAAGAATATGGCTCCAGACCGCCAGTTGCGACCACGGTCAGCGTCATAGTTTCACCTGCGGTTACCGAGGTAGTAGCGTTAAGCGGGGTAGAAAAAGACGCAGGTGAAATAGTCGCCATGTCAATCTTAGCACCTACGGTGTCCGCAGAGACGCCAGTGATGCGTCGTTTCAATACGTCTGCCATTGGGGAATCCTCTTAGTAAATGAAAAGAGGGACCGAAGTCCCTCTCGATTATAGCTTAACCTTAAGACCCGACACCAGTTACCAGGAAGGCAATCGGTACATGCTTACGTTCAACAACACGGTTCCAGTTAGAGGCGTTCGCCAGGTCCTGCCAGGAAGCGGAGCGCGGGGTAGTCTCGGTGCCGTTGCCAGTGATTACTGCGCTGGTGAAGCTGTAGCCAAACGGATGCAGCAACCAGGTCTTACGGGTCCACAGGGTTTCAACGCCGCCGCCATTGCCGCGGGACTCTTCACGCTCATAGGCCAGCGGATTGGTTGGGTTGCCTTCACCATAACCGATAGCGCCGTTGCCGAAGATGATGGAGATGAACTTACGGCTAGGGCCAGTACCGACTACGGTCATGCTGTCGTCAACAATCACGCGGTAGCCCTGGTAGGTGGCGAACAGGGTGTCGTTGTCAGCGTTTTTGATGAAGTCGATAAGCTGCTGCTTACGGGCCTGCGCGTATACGAAGCTGTGCATAGCGATAGTGCCCAGCACTTCACCACCGTTGCCCATCAGCGCGTCACCCATAGTCTGGGTAGCGTCGATGAACGCGCCTGCGTCGAAGCCCAGAGTAGAGGACACGTCGATTACCATGTCGTTCTGCTCGTGATATGCGTCGGTGGCGGCTACGTTGTCATTGTACAGACCGAGCGCGGTGGCGATCAGACGGCGTTGTGCCTGGCGCTGCCAGAAGTTATCCAGGCGGGATGCTACGGATTGCAGCGGGTTCTGGCTGGTCAGTTCTACCGTCAAATCCGCCTGACCAAAGCCTTCGTTCAGGTACGCAACGCGGGCCATCATCTCACCGGTCTGCACATTACGCGGGGTAGCGATGTCCTGGTATACGTCGTTCGAGTAGTTCGGCTCGATAGAGGTATCAATCGCTTTCCAGAAAGGAATATTAGCGATGTTGGACGGGCCGCGGGCAATCTCGGCAGCGTACGGAGTCGGAGTCAGAATACCGGACTGGAAGAACGCGGTTTTTTCTACCGGGTCCTCGGTCATATAAGATGCCAGGACCGGGATGTTGCCAGTTACGATATCGCCGATAGTGGTAATTGCCATTATTATTTCCTCAGGGCTTTAAGTTGCCGTTCAAATTCGGCAGGGTTCGATTTATACAGAGCTAAACGCTCCGCTTCACTCATGTCTTTAAACGCTGGTGCGGCCCCGCCGCCTTTGCTACCGGAAGCCCCGCCGCCGGAAGCTGCATTTGCTTTAATCAAATGCGAAAACGCTTTGTGTTCACGCAGATATTTGCGGAACTGTTCCGGGTCAGTCGTGATTACGTTACCGTCTGCGCTGACAAACTTAGTAACCACATCATCGCCTTCGAACTCAGTCTTAACGAACGGTGCAAGGATGTCCACTGCTTCCGGGGTGATAAAGTCACCTGCGAAAGAGCCTAACACCGCTTTACGTTCGCTACCGAGAATGCGCTCTGCCATTCTGGAGATGCGGCCATCTTTCTCGGCTAACACCGGGTCATACTGGCTACGAATCGTCTTTTCGAACTCGTCCATCTTACCAGCGGCTTTTAACGCCTCCTGGTGGGCACGCTGCCGTTCTTCTTCGGCCTCTTTTGCTTTACGAGCGGCTTCTTTCTTCTCCGCAAGTAATGCTTCCTGATTAGCCTTAAGCCCGGCAACTTCTTTCTCAATCAGCGCCTGAACTTCTTCAGCGGTGAACATTTTCGGTGCGTCACCGCCGCCAGATTTATCTTCTGCTCCAGCTTCTTCCTGGAACGGATAACGTAAAAAACGATTCATAGTCAGTATGTCCCCTGGACGTTGGAATCCGGGCCACCCGGATTTACATGTCAAGAATAAATTATTCCAACATGCAAGGCAACTATTCCAGAATATTCCTCACATAATCCTGCAACATGAACACTTTCAGTCTCAGTTGCCGTGCACATTCGGCATTCTGAACGTCGATAGCTAAATCCTCGTCCGCGTCGCTACTTGGCGGCGCCAGTTTGCACGGCGGCTGCATCATCGTCATATCCGGGGATGGAATTAGCGTTTGCGACGGCGCGGGACTTGAGCAGGACGCGAGCATCGTCGAAAGTGCACACGCTGCGGCCAGGCGTTTTAATGTACTTAACGACTTCACGGGTAATCACCTCTGATTTCGTCTTGCCTTCGTTGTCAGCGGCTGCGGCCTTTGATTCATCCTGCTGCTGCCGTTGTGTTTTCTTTGCTAACTCGGTCTGTGCTTTCTGCTGTTGCTGCGAAACGAGATTCGCCCGGCCTTCGTTCCAGCCGCTGCGATATTGGTAGATGCCGTGGGCGTAAGACAGGATGATGAAACATGCTCCTGCTACGACAGTTGCTTTAAGATTCATGTTTCTCCTTTCTCGATAAGTAAAGCCCCGCCATAAAGCGGGGCGCTAGTCCTTATCATTTAAACATAGAAACGGCGTAATCTCAGTAAACCAGTTACTTTTTACACAAGCAATAGATTATGGCCCTTCCGAACGCGTCAGCGTAACTACACTCAGGACTTACGTCCCGCTCCGTTACCTGCCCGCGCCGCGGTCGCTTGTTCATACTTCACAAGCTCAGGTGGAGCTTAGCACATTTTTAGTGAAAAGTCAACTATTCGAATAGTTTATTCCAAGATTTACAATTCGGTGGAATAACTGGGATACCTAACCAAATAGTTTGCACACACCAATATAATAGGGTACTATTCATTACATCGAAACGAGGAGATGAAAAATGTTCAAAGAAAAAGACATAATGCACGAAAACGGCAAATACTGGGTTCTAAATGATAAAGGAGTGTACTGCGTAATGATTTCCGGGTTTACCCACGCTAAAGCTGATAGTGCATACGCTAGTTTAGATTTAGCGATAGCCCGCTGTGATTATCTGGCGAGTAGAGACGCATAAACTAAGGCCCCGTAATGGGGCCTTTTATCAATCTGGCTTAGTGACCTTCGCCGCCTTGCTTACCACCTCAACTCCATCGGTATCAGTAACTTTAACGAAGTATTCGCCAGCTGCGTTAACCGACAGAGACAAAGCCTGTTCTGGTGCGTTAACCACTTCCTTACCGTCCTTGTACCAGGTCAGAGTATACGGCGCTTTACCCGCTTTAACTTCGACAGTGATAGTTGCGCTGCCGTCTGCCAGTTCGGCGTCCTGCGGTTGCACAGAGAAATACACATCGCCAGCATCAGCCAGATACGGAATCTCATAAAGCATACCCGCCGCCGGCAGCGCAATACCGGTTTTATCTGCAAACGGCATATCGTCTACGGGCGTACCGAGTACACTTTCATCTTCAATAAATACCACGTTCTCGCCGGAGCCAGACACGCGGGCGTACTGGACTACGCGACGCGCGGGTACATCAGTTACTTTGAAAAAGCCCATCGTTATTCCCCTTTCAGATAATCAGCAACACGTTTATCGAGTTCCGCCATCTGCTTAAGCGTCAGCGGATTCCCGAAACCATCTACAGATATTACGCGAAACTCTTCCGGTGATATACCGCTGTTACGGAAAATCTTACCGCGTGTCGGCCCGAGTGCTTCATCCTGAAACCATGCCGGTTGTTGTTTCAGGAACTCGTAATAGGTTGTGTCCGCGCTTACCTGAGTTCCTCCGTCTGCACCCTTAGCCGCACGTTTTGCGCCTTTATCGAGGAAGTCGAACTCCGAGCTAATTACCGGAGCCGTGCACGACCGGCAGTTCGGATGGGCGGGGGGCATCGGCCCTTTACCAATTTCCCACGTCATCCCGTCTCTGGCTCTGCAAATCGTACTTGTACGGCTGTCGAGGGTGGATACCCACTCGTACTTCTCGATGATGTCGTCGTTCTGACGGTACGTCTCGTTACGTGCTTCGTTGGACACGTGGGACAGCGCGGTGCGTATTACAGTAGCCGCATTGCGCTCAGAGACATCGGCCAGGCCACCCGCGCCAACAACATTCTTAACAATCTGCCGTGTGGTTTGGCCTTGTACAAATCCCATCTTAACGCCCGTTACCAGGCGCGCGACCTCCGCTTCGCCCCAGCCATCCATCAGCTTGGTGAAATCGACAGGCTTGTCACTTAGTGACAGAGGTTGAAACTCGGCAGCGGCCCACACCTGCTCAGCGGTAGGAGTAATAAATTCTGCGTTAACATTGGTCGTCAGTGTTTTTACGTTCCACTCAGCCTCATATGCCGCCAGTTCCTTAAGGTCTTCTGTCAGCTTTGTTTGCCAGTCACCTGTAAGGCCTGCCAGTGCTTCTTCGAGGTCGCGTAACAGTTTATTCAGTCTGGCGGTGCTGCGACCGTCGTCGCCGAATAACAGCACCTGCCGTTTTATTTCGTCACGCATCTCCTGAATGAACGGTGTGAGGTCTTTCACCTCGCCGGATGCGGTGCGTTGCAGCCATATCTGGTGGCTGATTAAGGATGTAAGTAAGCTCATATGCCCTCCTGTAGTATCGACAGTGTAACGCATAAAAATAATATTTGCAGACACCAATATAATAGGGTACTATTCAGTTATCGAAACGAGGAGATGAGAAATGGTTACTACAGTAATTACTTTCCCTGCGTATGTAGGGGCGAAAATCTGCAGGGCGAAAAATGATGTGCGCTATTATTTGAACGCTTTTTACATAGACCCTGAAGGATTGATAGTTTCTACGGATGGTCACAGATTGTTCTGCGACAACGTGAAGACAAACGTCGAAACTGGAGTTCTAATAGACATCAAAGGGAGGGAGCCTTCTAAATTTAACTACGCGGAGGTAGACCACGACAACGGTAGTGTTTCTTTCTATGACGATAGTAGTGCGCTTGTATGTACACTTCCTATTGAAGTTGTAGACGGGAGATTTCCTTACTGGAGACGTGTGGCCGGCATTACGCCGGGTTCAGTCGATAGCATAGGGTTCTCTCTGCGCTATTTGGCGGACGCGTACAAGATTTCTAAGGCATACAAAAATGAAATTGCCCGTTTCGATTTCCAGGACCAAACAAACGGATGCAAAATATCATTTTCAAACACTGCATTTATGGTGCTAATGCCAGCGCGATTTAAATAAAACTAAGGCCCCGAAAGGGGCCTTTTCTTTACTCCTGTTGCTGCTGCGCCGACTGCGGAATCTCTCCTGCTACCTGAGTAACAGCACCCAATGGCAACGGTGCATCTTCGATAGCGTTCTGAATATCCTCGTCGGTCCAGTCGGTCACACCTGCCTTACGCAACGCCGCATAGTAAGCGGTAGCCGGTAGCAGGCCCGCGTTAATGTCCGCCATCCACTGAGCGCGGTCCTGGGCGGTCATCGGTTGCAGGAAGAACTCCATATTCAGTTTGAACTCAATCTCTGTGCCTTCACGCAGCCCAAGCATCGCCGCTACCCAGCGCAACGCATCTGTATACGCCATGCTTACATTACGTGCGATTGTCGCCATGACGGACGTATCCGCACCACGTTGCAGGCGGGCTGATTCGGCGGTGATTTGCTGCGTCGGGGTGATAAGCTGTGCGCCAATCTGAATTGCCTGATTCTCTTTATCCAGCATGTTCTGTTTGGCGAGGTTGTTCTCTCCCGCCTGAACCAGAAACGCATTGCCGCCGTAGCCGATGTTATGGCCTGAACGAGACCCCATGCGCACGCCGTGTGGGTTAGCTTCTTTCCACTGTTCCATGCTCATGTTCTCACCTGGCGCAATGAACAGAGTGGGCTGGCCTACAACGAAGCTGGACTCCTCATTGTCCGCGCTGTTGCGGAAATGTCCGATATTAAGCTCAGCCAACGGCAGCAAAGGTGCATCATCAATGGTTGCGTCGTTGTTGCTCGCCCCAATGAACGTGAACGGTATTTTACCGCGCAGCTGTTCTCCGAGTTCCGGGAAGATTTCGATTACGTCACCCTGAGCACCACCTTCGGCGTCGAAGCGGTAAATGCGCTGGCGGTAGCGCCCGTCAATCAAATCGAGAACGCGGTATTGTTCGCCGAATTTTGTTTCGAACTCCGCGCCCGGTTCTGAGTATTCCCACACCTCACGCAGCACGACCGTTGTCACACGGTTAACAGAACCGATGCGTGTCAGTCGCCAGTTGATGATGTTCTCTGCGGTATAGAATGCGATTACCGGGTTTAATAACCCCGCGTTCTGCTCTGCCGCCGTTGCCGCGGCTGTCTCTGGGGCGTCCACCAGCAACCCGCCGCGGCCAACCGAGTCAATCTCCATCAGCGTGTCCTGCGCGTGCTGCCACAACCCGACACCAGAACCGTCGGCATTACGTAACAGGTACTCCAGTTCAGGCGGGATAATTTGCTCGGGGTCTTTACGCATCACTGACCCCACCATCCCGGCCAGAGTACGTTTGGTGAAGTTGTAGCAGATAGCGCCGTTCTCGTATTCTTCCTGGCGCTGCGCAGCGTAGGTAGGCTCCGGCTCGTTCTTCCCGACGTTGCGAAGATAGCGGATAAGGTCGCCTTCCAGCGCGTGGCGTACCTTCTGCCATTTATCGAAGTGATGCAGCCATTCCCGGTGTTTTGTTTTAACACCCTGATTCTGACCGTTCATAGTTAACATTGAATAATCCTCTTAAAGTGCGAAAGTCACCGGGACGTTAATAACTGGTTTGCGAATCGGCATTTCATACGCAATTGGGTATGTGGTTCCGTCATTCTGATGGTCCACGCCGCCAGATTTATCCGGTTCGCCGTTCTTGTCGTAAGCCTGTTGCTCAAGGCATCGCGCCGTAACCGGACAAGCCTGCTCGTTAATCATGACCATACCAGATTCAAGCGCCTTATTCATCGCCGATACTCGGTCTTTAACCGGTGGGTTTGCCGATTTTGCACGCACTTCGAAACCGGCCTGCTGTAACTGGGCGATGTCTGATGTACTGGCGTTGTTGCTTTTACGGTTTTTGCCGCTGGCGTCAGGATACATAACAATATAGTGGCCTTTACTTTTCCATCGCTCTGTTATCGCCCGCACCACATCTGGCGTGTCGAACATATCAACCAACTCGGCAACAGCGTGCCAGACTTTACCACGTTGCACGTAAACTGTGCTCGCCATGTGACCTACGTTAAAATCCTGCCCAATATACAGAGTCTCGCCAGGCTTGATTGTTTCGCGACTGCTGTTTTTCCTGCGGTCGTAAGCGTAATAGACCGTTCCGGCTGTGAGGTTTACGAACTCGCCGTTGATGTAGGCATCAATCAACTGCCCCGGGTAGGTGTCGCGCAATGACTGCACATAATCTTCTGGCAGGAACGGGTTAGACAGGGTGGATGCCTGAATCATCTCGTAACCGGGATTCTTTTTGACCACCCAGCGGTCATGTACGAAACGGAATCCCTCCGGCGTAGTGAACACGGAAACGGTATTAGCCGGTTTAGGTGTAATAGGTTTATATGTCCGCGGCAACTGGCGGTTACGGGCGATGACTTTGTTCCACGCGTGCTCGGCGTGCTCCATGTTAAGGGTGTCCAACTCGTCGATTTTTGCGCGAAACGATTCGTAGCCAACGATTCGTGCTGGATTATCGAGAGTACGCAGGACAAAATCCCCGAATTGTCCGGATGATGTATAGATTATGTTGTCGGACTTATTGTATTTGTACCTCACGCCCCAGTCGGTGAGTTTTTCTTCCATACGAGGCGCAAGGATGAGGCGCACCAGGTCGTATGTCGGCTCGTACATGGCGATGATAGAATCGCTACCACCTTCCATGCTGTCGAGTAGTGCAGAGTTGCACATAACTTCGGATTTGCCAGTGCCAAATCCCGCCACGAATGCCGGAAACTTGCAGTGCATTCCGAGAAACGCGCCTTGCGGTTCTGTCGCCGTGATATTAACGTTCACCGGACACCACCTTAATTGTTACTTCACTGATTGGCTCGTCGCGTACTTCTTCGGGGGCAACAGTTTTATTCAGCCCCAGTTTCGCGGCAGCAAACGTAGCGGAGATACCGGCTGCGCCCGTCTCAGTGAAGTAGGCCTCTTCCAGCGCCTGTGCGGTTTCATAGGCTTCTGCAAATGCGGGAATCTCGCGCAGCCACAGTTTAATAATCGGGATAGTGACGCCGATGTGTAAGGCAAAGCGAGCCAGTGATGGGGGTTTATCCTGAATCAGCGGGCGCTCGTCACCCTTGGACGTAGGCACAAGTTCCCACGACGTGCGGTCGAAGAACTCGATTAATTCGTCGCAATAGTCCGGGTCCCACAACGCGGCGGAATTACGGGATGATTGATAAAGGCTCTGTTTACCGTGCGGCCGCCTGCGGCGACGGTTTGCGCTAACAGCTTCTTCATGTGCAGCTTGCACCACCTCTGGCGATGGCTGCTTGAGTTTCAGCTTCATAGAATCCCCTTGCATATGCGTCTGACCATCAGAGCGCACCAGACGCGCCCTACGCGTCTAAAGGGATTATATAAGGGGATTGGGCGGGATGTACAGAAAAGCACTCCGTAGAGTGCTTGTTGGTCAGGAGATGGCCTTAAATACGAAGGCTACTGTAACACACGCGGCAAAGAACGTAACGCAGTTCAACAACCATTGCACGACCCAATATCGGTGTGGTTTAGCTGCAATCCAGTCACTTATTTTATCCAGAATATCTTTCATCTCTCGCTCTCCAATCAATTATACAGGCCGTATCATGGTTATTTTACAGCTCTACAGACGCTAGACGACTGGCTGCGGCTTTAACCGTATCTTTAAGGTTATCATACGCGGAAGTAAAAGACGTATGCGCTCCTTTTGAGGCAACTGTAGCGCCGCCGTTAAAGTACGCTTTTGCTCTCCAGCTACCATTTACCTTATCAATAAGGATGTAGTGGCTACCTTCTTCCGTTACCGTAACTGTGTTTTCATCGATTACTTCAAATTTAGTATCCATATTTGCTCTCTCTCTGTTCGTTAAATTAGTGTATGAAGCGTTTTAACTATACTAGCAGGCTATTCACGCGTCAACAACTTCTGTCTGTATCAGTTATATAGGCCGTGGCGTGGTGCTCTTTTACCGTCGCCACCGTAATGGTCGTTAGCTACGGCTATAACCCAGGCGTTTTGGATGATTAGCATTCTCATTTCAAGAATCTCAACAGGGCATCGGCAATACCTGATGTTACCAGTCCGAAAAACATAGGCCACCAGATATATCCGGGCAGATTGGTAAATGTTTCTGGCTTAGTACAGAAAGCCAGTAAAAACGCGAACCAAAACACTATATAACTAATGCTGCTGAGTAATTCTAAAATGCTCATTCCCCACCCTCCCCTTTAGCAATACGTTGCTCTGTTTTAGTGATACCGCGGCGCGTGAATAACACCGGGCTTGTCTTAACGTGCGTCATCAGACGGTTGTTATAAATTACGTGGCGCTCGCAATCAACGTCTTTGCTGTACTTTGCAATCGTCATTTCGTTGATGCCGGTTTGTCGACATGTCTCCGCCATTGTGCCGAATTCTTTGATCAGGTTCGGAATGCTGGTAATCAATTTGTCTCTCCTTTAGTGACAGTAATGTCTTTCTTATCCAGGTCTACAAAAATCGTATGTGCACCGCTTGTGTAAATGTGGCACCGCGGGATGAGGCTTTCTGTGGTCCATAAAAACTCGTGCGGACGACCGGCGCGCACTCTCCTGATTTCAAACTTGCCGTATTTAATAATAACCCCGTAGTTATGTGTCGCAGATGGGTTACAGAATTTGCTATAAACAGCTTCTTCTATCGCGGATTCAATATCAGTGAATCTCGATGCAACAGTGCGCGCCATTATTTACAACTCCACATACCCAATACCCCACATAACTAACATCCCAACCGCCACACCAATCAGAATCGATACAGTGGTATTAGTCCACGCCCGCTGGCTACGCAAAGTTTCTGCGTTCTCCAGAATGTCACGAACACGCGTTAAGTGTGCAATCTCCAGTTTCGCAGCGGTCAGCTCCTGAGTTGATTTTGAATACTTACCGTTAATCTTGTCCAATGCCTTCTTAAGGTCTTTGTTGTTCTTCTTGAGTTGCTCAATCTGTTCCATAACTACCCCACTATCTCATCGCCTAGCCGTTTCTCGTATATCGTCTACCACACAAGCGGCGTGCTCACGGCTAATTGCAAAAATGTAGAAGCTGAACTTCTTCCCGTCGGCGTCGATGTGGCTAACAGAGTATGGTTTCCACAGGACGCCATCGATAACTACTGGCTCAGGCGTCCCCATACGCTTTACCACATTTAACGCATGTCACTCGATGTACCCCATCAAAATGTATGTAGTAGTCGTGCTCGCAAGGCTTTTCGTCCGCTTTCAACTTATCAAGCAACAACTTAAACGCCTCCAGTTGAAACTCTCCGTTAATCGACAGTTGTCCGCCTAACGTCTGTTTCTCCGACTCAAGCACCAGAATACGGCGCTCTAGTGATGCGATTGTGATTTTAGGCATTGGCGCCACCTTTGTTCAGGTTAAAGCGGTTAATCAGTTCACGGCGTGTCTCGTAAAGCGACTCAACCATTTGCTCGGCTACAGCGATTTTAGTATTCAGGACGTGCATAACATGGCTTATGTCTACGCCGCTGGCAACAGCCTCAACCATCATCTTTTCGTATTCGCGGTCAGTCATTCTTTACGCTCTCCCCACATGCGATTGAGATACTTGTTCTTGTCCGGCCCCGGGAAACTGTTACGTTTCATCAGTTCCTCGCGTGACGGGAACGGGGTGTTACTGACCTTACGGCCTACTCGTAACGGCTGGCTCACTGGACCTTGTTCGCTCATTTCTTCTCTCCTGCGAGTTCCATATTGAATACAATACGAACGTTTTCCAGGGGCGTAGTACCTACTAGCTTTGCCGCGTAAGCCCCCGCATCTCCAGATTGGTGAAACTGGCCGCAATCAACATACTCATCCCCGTTGAAAAAAAGAAACAACGAAACAACCTTTACCAACTTCCGTAACTATATTTTTCATTTCTTCTCTCCTACATAAGCTGCTTTCAGTGTCTGCATCGCGGCGAACCAGAACGCGTCCGCGGGGATGCTGTTGCTCAGGTTACTGACGGCGATGCGTGCCATTAGTTGTGCGTCTTTGAATGCTTCGATGTCTGTGATTTTCATATTCATTATCCTGCGTTGAATGAACCTAGTACGATGCCACTTTCTTTTGGTTTCTTGATTTCGGTAACTTTTACGTTATCGTTGAAGTTATTCATGGTTGTCGGGTCATCCTTAGCGCGTACCAGGCTCAATGCTTCATCCGGGTACTTAGCCCACACCACAAAAGAATCGTATTGGTCATAGTCGCACCAGTCAGCTTCTACTAAATATAATTTCATCTTCTCTACTCCGTTCTCGTTGTCGATGAAAGTAAATATAGTAGGGTCGAGGATAATAGTCAACTAGTCATTACAGAAAATAGATAAAAAAAATCCCGGCTGGGTCAGGGCCGGGATAAAACCGGAGAGCAGAGGAATGGAACAGGAGGTGATTTAAGTATCGTCGGATTAGTCTCAGGTGTCAACCTTTCACCGCGCGCCCAATAGCCTCAGCCTCTTGCCACGATTTACCGTCGAACAGCGCCAGACGTCCGGCAACACGTCGGCGTAGGCCAAGCACAGGCTCAAGTTTACCGGTTTTCGGGTTACGCTGGTTGATGAACTGACTCATCTTGTGCCGTAAGGTAGGGATGTCTCCCTGCCGTAGTGCCTTACCGGTACCGGTCGTCGCCGCGATAACACCAGTTCCGGCGTTAAACACCAGGTCGACAACGGCATCAAACTGAGCCTGGGTCAGTGAGGGATGTGCGACTTCATCAACTGCTTTCACCGCCCACTGCATATCGCGGTTCAGTAACAGCAGCCCCTGGCCCTCGGTAATCTTCTGCCCTTCATACACATCCGGCCCGGTATGACCCCAGCCTATAGTCCAGTATTTCTCGTTCTTTGTGGCTTTGTATGCAGTTCCGCGAAACTTCTCCCACGCTTTCTTGAACTGCAACCCATTATCTGAAATGTTTCGAGACACGCTTATGTCCTCCGTATGACAGCCACGCCTGGCGAATTTGACGCAGCGCAACTAATGTGATTAACGTCTCGGGCAACGTCGGCGACATGCTGCCCTGTAACAGGTGGATGCATCCGGCGGCGCAGACGATAGCGGTCAGGATATAGAGCACCCGGCCAAATATCCCGTCGTCCACACTCGGATGATACACATTAAACAGCGATGTGCCTCCGATTGCCAGCATACCGCCGAACCAGAATAACTCATTCATCCGGGCCTCCTCGACGTGCAATGTATTCTCCGGCGACGATGCCAGAAAGGCGGGAATAAATAGGCATCCAGAGAACGGCAATGATAAAGCCCAGGCCCGCGATTTCACGGTCGCCCGTGATGCCGAACCATTGAGCCGCGAGAGGTGCGCCAAATACGGCGCAGGTGAAGCCGGTTGCAATAAAGCAGAATCCGTCGATAGGGCCAGAAATAACGGACTTATGTTGCCTTAGTCCGATGACCCCACCGGCGAGTGCGGCAGCGAGAAGCCAGCCTGTCACTGTTTCAGTAAATTTATCCAAGATGAATCCTCCAGGTGCGTATTAAGTATGCAGTAACTGGAGGATACCACGGGTAGGAATTATCCTAATAGTTGTTTGGTAATAATCTTGCCACCTGTGTTAGCGTCAAACTTCGATGCAACGGCTACACCGCCATGTGCTGAATACCCACATTCCATAGCCGCGAGTGCATAAGGAGAACCGGAACCAACGGCAGCAAAGCTATCAGCAATCGGAATAACCGAACTAAGAGCACAATCCCATGATTTACAGAACTCCACCTTACACAACGTTTCGATGTCTCTAACCCACACCAAAGCAGAGAAATCAAAATCGTAGTGTTTAGGCACTAAAATACTATCGTCCTTCACTAAAAGGATACCAACTCCAGCGTCACCCGCTACACCGATAACAACAAACTCGTTCTCGTATATCTTAGTGTCAGTGTTGTATATATGACTTCCCGATACACGCGTGTCACACGCCATTGTCTTTCCGTCAAACGCGATAGTAGTCATTTGTGTCTCCAGATGTATTGTCGTCTCTGCGGTTTCGTCGGAATACCCTCGTATCCCAGAGATTTCCAGTAGTTAAATAGCCGATTAGCGATTGCTGCGCGTTCCTTTGTCTTGAACTCACCGAGATTCACGGCCTTACCGTTCTGGAATCCACAGGCGCGGACAGCTTTGCGTCGGGCCTGAATCTCTGGGTACAGCGCATTACGGCGGCGCTTGTATATCCGTGTTTTAGCTCTCGGTGCCAGCGGCGCAAGGCCGCTTCGTTTCAGGATGTCAGTTGCAAGAGACATCACTCCACCCCTCCCACATATGTAACTAACCCACAGTTCGCGCACTCGACGTAATCAGGGAACTGGTCTTTGTATTTCTGTAACTCGGCGTTTACTTCTGCCAGTCTAGACACAAGCCTCTCTATCTCCTCTTCGGCGTCGGCGAGGCGTTCCTGGTAATAGTCATCCAGTTCCTTGTAGCTGTCGTACTCTACATAATCGCCATATGCGTACTCAGCCATCTCAGGCTCTGGAAGGCCCCACGCGTTTACCTCATATCTCTGTACCATAATCACTTCTCCTGTTTACCAAGTCGCTTAGGTGAGCAGATAGCGCGTACCTCTGAATCGTTGGGCTTGTCACCCTGAAACAAGAAATGCGCGTTCTCTGCGGCGCGTGCCGCTGACTGGCACGCCTCCATCGAGTAAAACGTTTCTGATGCCGCCAGGTGCATCTGGCCTGCGGACAGTACCCAGATAAAGAGGATGCTGGTCATTTCTTTAACCCGCATTTCTTGCACATCATCGATGTGCCTATATCGTAAAAGTACCAATCGTGTTCACACTCGCTGGATTTAGTCACGCCGCAATTAATACATACGGCGTGAGCCTTGCCGTTAACAAATCGCCAGTTATGGTGACATTCCTGCGTATCCTCTTTACGGCAACCAGATTGCTCCGGCAGTACCGGCGTCGGGATACACCGACAATTTACCGTTGCCCCGGGCACGTGTTCGCCCACCACGTAGCGCTGACCCGCGGGAATGTATCCACCCTTGCGGATAAATTTATATGCCTCAACGTCCCCGTTCATTAACGTTATTGTCCCCATCAACTCGTCCACCAGCTCCGACATATCACGTAGCTGATTCTTAAGTGACTGCACCTCCTGCGCCAGGTCTTCGCACTGGTTGTTATTTACCTGCTGCCGTAGCTGGTCAATCAGGTACTCGAATACTTCGTTTTTGTTACTCATCTTCTGTCTCTCCTCTCGTTTACTCAACAGCACCTGTTATTGCTATAAGCCCAGTTTTACCCCGGCGGCGGTACTTACGAATCACCGTTTTAAGTTCGTCATTACTACTCTGATGCCCAAAAGTGATCGGCAACTCTTCCCCACCTGTCATACCAAACTCGGTGTCTGTCGGTTTGTTCCGCCACCCCTGAATAAAACCGAAACGGTCGCGAGTTATATACCGGTAGTTGTTAGGGAGGGGCAATTCCAGCCCCTCAAAATCAACGGTAACGGTGTAGCTGCTAAAATTCATAGTCAATTACCCCGAACTCGTTGATGATTTGCGCCTTGTAGAAGTTGCCGTTTGAGGCCAGGTGATACGCCTGCGCCATAGTCATCTCGCGATAAGTTGCGGTGCTATTTTCAAACTCCATAACCATCAAAGTAACCATCTTCTGTCTCTCCTCTCGTTTGTGCAAATGAATAGTAACCTATTCTATCCCAGTGAGCAAGTAAATTTTATTGGTGTTTTAAAGATAATCGTTCGCTACTAATCCAGTAGTACCTCGGGCGTCGCGCCCACTTACGCACCAACCACCCCACAAAAAGAAACGCCTGGTTTAAGTTTCAGGTTACGTACAACCACCATCTCTACTGAATGGATTGATTCATACCTCGAGTGTCCTCTTCCGTGGCCAAGTTTAACCATGCCGCCAGCGACTTCGGTTACTAGCCTCTTCCTCCCGTTGACCAGGACGACATCACTCGGGCGCACATCAGGATGTTTAAGTCTAGCCAGTCTCTCTTCATATCTGCTCATTGCTGCATCTCCTGCAATAGTCACTTCGATTGTTGCGTTTGGTGAAATAGAACAAAAATGAGAAAAATGGTACGCTGCTGTGTAGCAGCGTAAGTCACAAAGCCAAATAGTAACCTATTGACCTATTACACCACCTGTTACACCAGCGCGAAATTGCACACCAGCTTTCCACGCCCGCCACGCGAGACGCGTCTTAACGTTCAGGTACTCTTTCTTCGAACCTTTGTTAACCGGCAGACCCTCTACGACGGCCCACCGTTCAAATGCTTCTCTCATAACTTAACCCCATGGTGTTTAAGGAAACTGGTTAACTTGTACTCCCGGTACTGCGCTACCGCCTTAGCGTGAGCCAAATGCCACGACTTCCAGGGTGTGTATTTCGCCTTTTCCCAGCATTCAACACCAAACTCAGCGGCCCGCAGACCACCAACAAGACGGCGTAAGCGGAATTCGTTATACGGACTCACACCAACCCCCACAACGCGTGCATCACACAAACGGCGATGACAATTAAAATAAACAGGTAATTATTCACGGCAACCTCCCTCAGAGTCGTCGGCACTGGCATCATGATTCGACGCCGTGGTTTTATTTAAAGTAGATAGCGAATTTCTTGTAACCCGCAGGCTCGTTACGAAGCCCTTTACCATTAGCGAAACGTTGTACGTTGTTAAAATCATTTTCATCCATTCCGTCGGTGTCGAACGTAAAGAAGTTGCGTTTGTTCCTGATAATTACGCGCTCTGAAATATCGATACCGTAAACTTCTTTGATTGCTGAAACTACGCTTGCAGTCGCTTTGTTCATCTTTAAATTCCTTATGTCTCGTTGCTATAAGTGAATAGTATCCTATTATATTGGTGTGTGCAAGAGAGTAGTTACGCTGCCGTTGTGATTCTTCAGGTAGGGTTGTGCCTTTATTCTTATTACTTGGTAACTAAAGGGCAGGCCTTAAGCCTGCCCGGTAAGGGTTACATTTTTACGGTTGCGAATCTACGGCACTTTAATAAAATCAGATACTTAAGAGATATGCCGCCGATGAAAATAGAGCTTGCCCAGGGCAACCGGAGATACTTAGAAAGGAAAGTTACGATAATTCTTGTGTTCAGTAAACTTTCGCTTAACCCTTTGCTTAACGCACGGTTTAAGCGGTTTTACAAGGTGAACAAGAATCAAAGTAACTAAGATATAGAAGCACCTTAAACGAAGATTTTCATAATGTCAATAGGTGTGATTATGTTTGATTTCCCATTATTCGCAATGTATACTCGATTTTGTTAACTGATAATGAGGGTTTGAGAATGACACAGAATGAAGTAGCCGAGCGTATCGGTGTTACTCGTCGCACGCTGAATAACTGGTTAAAGAGTGGGAAGTTCCCTGATTGTTGTATTCGCATTATGGGCCGCCGTCAGCCAGGTACGTTTGACCGGGAGAAAGTGGAAGCGTGGATTAAGGAGAACGTGAAATGACCGAGTTTCAGTCACGGGTATTTACGGCGGTCGTTTCGTTAACGCATAAAAAAGGGTCGTGCAGCGTTATGGACTTGCGCCGTAGTTATTTTAGGTACTATAGTTCCGCCATTATTGAAGGGTCGTTACGTGTACTGGTTAAATCTGGTGTCGTGAAAAACGTTGGCGGGAAATATAGTGCCGTTGCCGAAGTTCGCGGAATGACATCTACTTTAGAAGACCTGGAATAAAAGAAAGCCCCGACGCGGTGAACGCCGAGGCCAAATTACTTGCTGAAGGAATTATAATATGTCCGATGTAATTTTATCCTACTCGTGGTCCCGCCGCAACGCGCGGGCGGAGAAAAAGGATATAAACGTCAGAACCACACACATGGCAACACTGGACGACCTGAAAGAGTTAATCCAGCCGCTTGATGCCGTGCGTGACGGGATTAACCCGAAGACAGCGCCCGGCTATATCACTGCCGCGTGCGACTCAACGCACAGCACCGTAAAAGACCCGGAAACAGGTGACTTTAAGCAGGCGCGTAAAGGTTTCTTTTATCGCTGTGACGCGTCTGTAAGCAAATCGTCGCTGGCGTATCTGGACTTCGACAGTGCAACACCGGAAGAGTATCAGGAAGCGGTGCGCCTGGTTAAGCGCAGCCGCCAGGCTATGTGCCTCTATACCACGGCATCTCATACCGATGAGTCTCCGCGCTTTCGTGTCGTCATGCCGCTGGCGCGCCCGGTTGAAGGCGGAGACATCATCCGAGTTCGCCACGGATTGCTGGAGCACTTCTTCAAAGGCATGGGCGCGGACCGCAGCGGGTTTACCTTGTCGCAGCCGATGTACCTGCCGCCGGTTGGTGCTACTGTTATCTGGTCGCGCCGCAACGACCTGATTGACCCGGACGAGTTACTGGAAGGCATCCCGGATTACGAGGTGAGCAGCGCATCGGATTACCAGATACCAGAGGAACTGCGCACCGCGTTTACTGACGCGTTCGAGGCACTGGCGTTTGAGTACGGCGGCATCATGACACCACGCGGCCTTAAGATGCCAGCTACACCGAAACACGCAGAGAACTACAGCGACCCGACGCCGAGGCCAGATGACTTCCTGCTGTGCTTCCCGCGCGAAGGGTACGAAGCGCCGAACGTAACAATGATTCACGACACCGACATTACAGCAACCGAAGGCATGTTGCCGAAAGAGGTGTGGAAATACGCGTGCGATGCGACCGGGCTGCCGTTCAGTGAAGTCGCAGAGGCCATCGGCTGGGGTGCACGAGAATCTGTCTCATGCAGCCTGGACGACCTGGAAGACGAGGATGACTCAGAGGAGGACGAGCTACCGGAACCGGTAAAGGCTGATTTCGTCGTAGAAGGGTACATGCCGTCGGATTGCATATGGGATATCGTCGGGGAATCTGGCACGTACAAATCGTTCTATACTCTGGGGATGATGTACCTTAGCGCCGCCGGATACCGGTTCGCAGGGGCTGATACCCAGCGTTGCCACCATTTCTATATTGATGGTGAAGGTGGTGCGGCTACACGTACACGTATTGACGCACTCGCCGCTAAATATGGTGAGGAAGGTAAAGATTATGTACACGTCATCGACATGGGTGAAGTCGGAAAACTGAAAAGCCTGATTAAGCTGATGCGAGAAACTGCGGGTGACGAGCCAATTGGGATGGTCGCGTTTGATACCCTCAACCAGACGCTGGCCCTGACGATTGATAAGTTCGACGAGAACAGTTCGTCAACGGCAATCGGCATGGGTAAAGTTATCGCCATCCTGAAAGAAGTACGCGATGCAACTAAAGCCGCGGTAGGCGTCGTACACCATACGCCGAAGGGTGGAAAGAAAGCCCGCGGCAGCGGGGCATTGTATGCAGGTGTTGATGTGGAACTGACAATCGAACGTGCTACCGACCGCCAGATAAACGTATACCACTCGAAATTTAAGCACGGGCCACAACAGAAAACGGTTGGGATGGTGCTCGAGTCGGTACAGTTCCGTGAAGCGCCGCCGCCGAAAGAGTACCGCGCGGTTGAGTTCATCGGTAACACAGAGGAATATGGAACAATCGTAAACCTAGACTTGCCCGAGCCGCACAAAGCGCTTGTTCTGATGCCGTGGGGCTTCGAGCCGTTCAAAACTGACGAGGAGAAAGAGCGGGAAGAAGGGCTGACGAAGGAAGGTAAAGAAAACGTACGTAAAACCGTAGAGAACGTCGTCAACAGTTCGGAGGCCACGATACTGGCAGCGTTTGAACTGGCGGAAGGAACCTACAACGGCAACGAAGGTATCACGGTAGCCGCAGCTAATAAGCTCGCACAGTCCGACCCCAACGCAAAGGCGTTTAACTCCAAAGAAGCTATAGAACGTGGGAAGATTAAGAAAATGGTTGAGGCTGGATATCTTGTTCCGGGGACTGACGAAAACAATCAGATAATCCCAGGCCGTTACAGGCTGAACACCCGAATAACCGATAACAAGATTCCGAAGACAATATACGAACCGAATGAAATGTTAACAGTGACAGAGGAGGATTTGGAATGAATATTTACGATTTTATAGATAATCCGTTTAGAGCAGTGAAGGCAGGATACCGCCCATCGTACCTGACTTGTGTTTCTTGTGTAGCTCACCAATGGGGTGCTGTTTGCAAGCTGGCGCTAGAGGAAGTTACAGAATTGCGTCATGTTATGGATATGACGTTAAAGGAAATTGTAGCGTGTACCGTCCACATTGTTTTCAGAACTGCAGCTGTGGTTAGTTTTCCGTTAAGCGTATGGCTTTTTGCGTGGATTCAGTACCTGAACGTGCAACACACGATTAAGAATATGGAAGAGCTCGATAAGTTGCTATAAAAAAAAAATAAAGGGGCGTTAAGCCCCTTCACCAAACGCCAGCCACTTTGCGTCTACTTGCAGCACTTCCGCCAGCTTGAACAGCGTCGCTGGACGTACGTCCTGAGTTACCCCAAGTGCCAGCTGGTTAATCGCGCCCTGGGAAACACCGGCCAGGACAGCCAGACGGCGCTGGGAGATGCCGAGTTCTTTGCGGCGTTGTTCTACACGGATGCCTAGTTCAGATGGTTGCATGTCAATTACTCCTTAGTTAGTTGATATGTGAATAGTACCATATTAATTATTTTAGAAAAGCCCATTGACATCATGAATAGTTCGCTATTATAGTTAGCCCATACCAAACGAGAGGAGAGACAAAATGATTAACAACCGCAAAGCAAAGATTCTGTTAGGCCTTGATATTGCATTTGGGGCTAAAGAAACCGCACGCTATCGCGTAAGCAACAATCGTGTGGGCTTCTTCGACAAAGCAACAGGCCAGTTAGTTAAAACCGTTAAGTATAAATAAACAGGAGAGAAACAAATGTTAGAACAATTTCTTAAATTACTGGAACGTTTCGTAGTTGCACATGAACTGATTGCCGCGAACAGTGTGAAACAAGTTGTCGTTGCTGAAACTGCAACAATCGCGCCTACTGTTGCAACAAAAGAAATCCCGGTCGAAGGTGAAGACGTAGTTGACACTAAACCGGCAGAAGAAGAGAAGCCGAAACGCAAGCCGCGTAAAGCTAAAGTAGAGGAACCTACGCCAGAGCCAGAAGAAGAAGTCGACTACCAGTCTCTGCGCGACCAGATTCAGGCTATCGATGATGCCATTAACGAAGGTCCGAGCGATGCCGCGTGCGACGATTCTGATGAACTGCTGGAAGAGTTCACGGGTAAGAAGATGAAGATTGCTGCGATTAAAGACGAAGACCTGGCCGAGTACCTGGAGCGCCTGACGGCAATCAAGAACAAGTATTTCGAAGAAGAATAACTATCCCGCGGCCTTCGGGCCGCTTTAAATGAGGGTCGGAATTATGAACTACGAAAATTTAACAGACATAGAAATTAATGCACGCGTCAGCCGCGAGCTATACGGCAATGTTTCGCGAGGGCATCAGATGGAATTAGCTTCTGGTGATGTTGATTATTGCAACCGCGTTGAAGACGCATGGCCTGTTATCACCGGTAACAACATCTCGATTGTAGCTACCGATTCAGAATGGATTGCTTTACCGGATAATGCGGTTATTGACGGTATTACCGGAGACGCCACCAGTATGATTTACGTTGGTGACGAATGCGTTATCGGCGAAAACCCTCTACGCGCCGCCATGATTGTATTTCTGAAAATGCGGGAGAAGGCGCAATGATTTACCAACTCTACCGCGCCGTAGACAGGCGGGATAACACAGAGGCGCTATGGCTGTTACGTGCGCCGTCAGGGGCGCACCTGATGGAAGAGATGGCGTACTTAGGCAAAGTACCTCGGCCTAAAGATATAGGCCGTCACGTGTCGCAGATTAAGCGCACGACTTTCGCAAAACCTGACTTCTATGTCTTCGAGTCGATGTACAGCTGGGCCTTGCATTGCGACCATAAGACACAGCATTTAATCGACCAGTGGGAGAACAGGGTATGATTCTAAAAGAACGCGGCGGCAATAACGATGTGCACGCCTTATTGTCACCATCAGGCGCTAAAAAGTGGTTAAGTTGCGCCGCATCACTGGCCTGTGAAAAAGATATTCCTAACACGTCCGGTAAAGCAGCCGTTACAGGAACCGCGTGTCACACTATAGCTGAGGTCCATCTAAACCAGTACATCAAAGGCACTGCGCTGCCGTTAGAGCGTGAAGTCGGTGCCTACGTGCTGGATGAGGGTAAAGGCCAGATTAAGGCGCTAATCAGCCCGATGAAAGGCGCTGTACTGATTACGGCGGACATGATTGAGCAAGTGCGCAAGTACACCGACTACTGCAAACCGATTATTGACGTCGCGACTTATGCCAAGCTGGAAATGCGCGTCAATCTTACTGAGGTATTGCATCCTGGTTATGAAGACGTCGAGACGTTCGGGACAGCCGACCTTGTTGCCGTTCAGGAGCTGGCTAACTCCGACGAGCACATGCTTATCGTCGGCGACCTTAAAACCGGACGGCATCGTGTCGAAGCGAAAGAAAACAAACAGCTTATGCTATACGCTCTCGGTGTTTATCGCCGACTCAAGAGACGTTATAACATCACCGTGGTTCGTCTGGTCATCTTCCAGCCCTACGCTGGTGGTGCGTCGGAGTGGGACATCTCGGTTGAAGGCCTTGAACTGTTCGCTAAGTTTGCGCAGAAACGCGCACTGTTAGCTCTTGATGCGTATTTCCGTGGTAAGAAGAACCTGAAAGCATCGGATTTCAAGCCGTCTGTCGATGGTTGTCAGTGGTGTCGGTTCTCTGAACAATGCGCCGCGCGTACAAAGACGGTTAATTCTGTACTGGCAGAAGAACTGGAAGACGACTTTGCGCTGGAACTTACACCAGAGCAACTCGTAGCTGAGTATGAGAAGTTGCCGTTGTTGCGCCAGCACATCGACAAGGTTGAGAAAGCTATGGCCGCCGCGTTGCATTCCGGTAAGAAAGTGCCAGGGTACAAGCTGGTTGAAGGTAAGATGGGCAACCGTGCGTGGAAAGACGCGGAGAAAGTGGCAGAACTGTACGGCGACAAGCTGACTAAAGAAGTGCTCATGACACCGACCGAAGCGGTTAAAGTAATACCGGAAGAAGAACTGAAAGACTTCATTACCCGTAAGCCTGGCGCGCCATGCGTCGCAACGGCAGACGACAAACGGCCTGAATGGAATCAGGTTAGTGAAGAAGATTTGGAATAAAGTGTTGACACCTGAATAGTTAGCTATTATATTCTAATCACTGGCCGGGCAGCTCCCGGAGTAAACTTTGAAATATAAACTGAAAAGCGAGAAATCAAGATGGGCATTAAACTGAATCTGCGTAAAGTAAACACTGCATGGGTTAACGTATTCGAACGCGCTGCCGACTCTGAGGACAAGAAAACCGGTAAACTGATTAAGGGTAAATACCAGGTTACGGTTCTTATGCAGCCTGACCACCCTCAAATCGACGCGCTTTACGACACCGCGCTGGAAGTTGTAACAGAGGCAATCGGGACCGCTGCTGCTGAAAAATGGATGAAGGCCAACTACGGTGTAGACCACCACGCAGATAAATGCTGCGTCCGTGACCTGGCAATGCGGGATAATCCGATTGAGGATTTTGAAGAAGGTCTGTATTTCCGCGCCACTAACAACCGTCAACCGGTGATTATGACATCGGCTAAAGGTGAAAAACAAACCGAGCCTGATTTCAACATCGATGGGCAGGAAGTAGAAGGCGAGCAGGTGTACAGCGGGTGTGTAGCAAACGTATCTGTAGAGTTATGGTGGCACAAAGAATGGAAAAACCTGTGCGCTACCATCCTCGGCATCAAGTATGCTGGTGAAGGTAAACGCTTCGGCGGCTCCAGTGTAGTAGCGAGCACCGACGACCTGGAAGACGACGAAGAAGATGGAGCACCACGCCGCGAACGTCGCCGTCGTTAATATCTGAATCAATTTTACTAAGGCCCTTCATTGGGCCTTTTTACTAAGGGTCGAAAATGATGTTTTTCTGTAAGCACGTTTATCGCTATATGAAACCGCTTCCGTGGTACGCGGATGAGTACCGGGCCGGGTACGGGCATGTGTGGATTTGCCGTGATTGTATGAAAATAAGACTCAGCGAAACGAAGGCACTGGATTTAAGGAAAAAGAAATGAGCTATTTATACCTGGACTTTGAAACATTCTCCGAGGCCGATTTGAAGAAAGTCGGTTCCTACGCTTACGCCGAACACCCAACCACAGAAGTGCTTATCTGTACCTATGCTTTTGACGACGAGCCTGTGCAGGTATGGGATTGCACCGACGGCAGCGACATGCCAGGTGATTTACACCGCGCGTTACGCCGTCTGGTGAAGCTGAACAGCCACATTAAGATGGTGTGGCATAACGGCTCAATGTTCGATCGCCTCATCATGAAACACTGCTGGGGTTTTGATATTCCGGTAAGCAACACCATTGATACGATGATTTGGGCGTTTCGTCACGCGCTGCCGGGTTCTCTTGATGCGTTGTGCGAAGTGCTTGGCGTATCTGCTGACAACGCGAAAGACAAACGAGGCAAGGCGCTGATTCAGCGTTTTTCTAAACCGACACCGAAGAACTACAAAATCCGCCGTTACACCGCAGAAACACACCCGGACGAGTGGGCGTTGTTCATCAAGTACGCTGTGAGTGACATCACCGCGATGCGCGAAGTATTCCATAAGCTGCCGCGTTGGGGTAACTCAGAGTTTGAAGACCGTGTACTGGAACTGGACCAGCTAATCAACGACCGCGGGTTTAAGGTTGACGTCGCACTGGCAGAAGCCGCGATTGAAGCCGTGGAGAAACACAAGGCACAGTTACAGGAAGAAGCCCAACGTAAATACGGCGGCTCGCTTACCGGAAATGACTTCCTTCCGATTCTGCGTGAACTCGCACCGGCGCACCGTATTCACAACGCGCAGAAGTCTACACTTAACGACCTGCTGGCGGACGATGATTTACCTGACGACGCCCGGACGATTATCGAAATGCGCCTCGGGGCGGCGTCTACTGCGTCAACGAAATATAACCCGCTGCTGTTGGGTCGCTCGTCTGACGACCGTCGTCGCGGTTGCTTGCAGTACGGTGGGGCGAAACGTACTCTGCGATGGGCAGGTAAAGGCTTCCAGCCGCAGAACCTGGCACGCGGTTACTATCACGATGATGAGCTGGATAAAGGCATTTCGGCGTTACTTAAGGGCCGCGCCCATCGCCGTTTCGATGTAGCCAAGCTAACGGCATCGACGGTTCGTAGTTGCATCATACCGGAAGCCGGGCACAAGTTTGTCGTAGCTGATTACTCTAACGTCGAAGGTCGGGGGCTTGCGTGGTTGGCTGGTGAAGAAACCGCGCTCGATACCTTCCGCGCCGGGTTGGATATTTACTGCGTAACCGCGGGCAAGATGTTCGGCATGGACCCTGATGACATTAAGAAAAACTTCAAGGAAATCAGACAGATAGGCAAGGCATGCGAACTTGGCCTCGGCTACGAGGGGGGCGTAGGTGCTTTCGTTACGTTTGCTAAAAACTTAGGTCTTGACCTTATTGAGATGGCAAAAACAATGGACGGGACTTTCCCCGACCACATCTGGGCTGCTACCGCACGTGGGTATGAGTGGGCGCGTATACAAGAAGCAAAGCGCCCTCCACATCCAGGTGAAAAGGATGACAGACCATCGTATATTCTGGACAAGAAAGTGTGGCGCACATGCGATGCGATCAAGCGTATGTGGCGCGAGTCACACCCGGAAACAGTAGCGTTCTGGCGCGACCTTAAAGACGGAATCTTAGCCGCTGTTCGTAATCCTGGACGTGAATTTTGGGCGGGGGCACACTTGCGCAGGAATGGGGAAAGGGCGATCCGCATATGGCGTAATGTAGAATTTGATTCGTCCGGTAGGAAGGTTCCGGGTTGGTGGTTGTGTGTGGAGTTGCCGTCAGGCCGTATCCTCTCGTATCCGGGAATTGGGGTTAGTGTGACAAAGGAAACAGACGAGGACGGACGGGTGAACACGAATGTGCGAATCAAGTATCAAGGCGAAAACCAGTTAACCCGCCAATGGACCACCCTGTACACACACGGCGGCAAAGCCTGTGAAAACATTGTCCAGGCGCTGTGCCGTGATTTACTCGCATATGCGATGATTAATGTTGAGGGCGGCGGGTACCCCATCGTGCTTTCGGTACACGATGAACTGGTATGTGAAACTCCAGATACAGCGGATTACACGGTACATGATCTGGAAAAATTAATGTGCGCGTTGCCTAAGTGGGCAGAAGGCTTCCCTCTTGTAGCGGAAGGTCAGGAGTTAAAACGCTATGCTAAGTAAACTGATTATCGCGATACTGGCGGGATTCGCCGCTGGTGTCTACTGTCACGAGGGTCAATACGGCATGATTGTCGCCGTGTTAGGTATGTTCATCGCAATTTATCTGTGGGTGCTGGAATGAAAATTTACTTGTTCTACGAAGAAGACTGCCGAATCTGTCCGCGCTGCGGGATTGAACATACAAAACGGGAGGGGTGCGTAGATGAGCACGCCTGAGGGCCGCGTACAGAAATACGCAAAGGAGCGATTCGAGGCCATTGGTGGCCTCGTTAGAAAGCTGTCTTATGAGGGTAGAAACGGAGCGCCTGACCTGCTGGTAGTCCTTCCGGGAGGGGTGATATGGTTCGTCGAGGTGAAGAAAGACGAAAACACGGAACCGGAGGCCCATCAGTTGCGGGAACACAAACGGCTTCGTAAACGTGACGCAAATGTTTTTGTAGTAGGAACAAAAGAAGAGGTTGACACCCTAATAGCGAACTATTATAGTAGCCATACACCAACAATATAAGGAATTGAGAAATGAAATACGAATATGACCGTAAACCAGCACGTGACATCGTACCTGGCGACATGATTTTCAATGTTAAGACCCGCCGTCCTGTTGCCGTTGATACGGTGTACGTAGAGTCGAACGGTAAACTGGTTATCGAAGATGTAACCGGTAATATTACGGCGTTTGGGCGTAAAGAGTTAGTTCTGGTGGCGAAATGAACTATTACAATGAATGGGATAAAGGCGCTGCCGCGTGGCTGCGTGAATTAATAAAACAGGGGCACATACCTTTTGGAGTTGTAGATGAAAGAAGTATTACCGAAGTTAAGCCAGAAGACCTCGACGGATTCACCCAGTGTCATTTTTTCGCTGGTATCGGCGGCTGGCCTCTCGCGCTCAGACTTGCGGGAGTTCCGGAAGATGCGCCTCTCTGGACGGGAAGCCCGCCTTGCCAACCGTTTAGCGCGGCGGGAAAGCAACTTGGACAGTTCGACCCGAGACACCTCGCGCCAGTCTTCCTCGACCTCATCAGCGAGTGCCGCCCTCCAGTCCTCTTTGGGGAACAGGTTGCGCCAGCAATTGCAAAATCGTGGATGTGCGATTTACAAACTCATCTGGAAGGAGAAGACTACGCCGTCGGGTTTGCTGTACTCCCAGCTTGTAGCGTCGGCGCACCGCACAAAAGAGAACGACTCTTCTTTGGTGCGCACGAATTGGCCTACACCGACAGCGAACGACTACAAGGGGAGTGGAGAGACAGTGATTCGCAAGGACGGGAAGGACAGAACATTCGACAGGCTGGACTACTCAACGGAGCAGGGGCTGAAACTGACGAGTTGGCCTACTCCTCGCAGTGCGGACGGAGAAAAGAACGTGAGAACATTAGAGGGGTCGCTATCAGAGATTCGGAGGAAGGGTGGGCCTCAGGACGTAGCGCAAGCTGCTGCAATAACACAGCCAATCCGCATCACGGCTTCTGGTCAGACGCTGACTGGCTTGGATGCAGGGACGGAAAGTTCAGGCCAGTTGAATCCGGCACATTCCCGCTGGCTAATGGGATACCCGCCAGAGTGGGACGATTGCGCGGTTACGGCAATGCCATCGTCCCGCAAGTAGCCGCTGAATTTATAAAGGCGTTCATGGGGGCTGTAAATGAGTAAGTTTCAAAGGCGCGAGTACCAAAAGCTCATGACCTCGTTCATGTTGCGGCATCATCGATGCAACATATGGGCAAGCATGGGCGCCGGGAAGACTGGCAGCGTACTGTGGGCTTTAAACCGACTGTTCCGCAACGGCCAACTTAATGACGACGACCGCGTGTTAATCCTTGCCCCGCTGCGCGTTGCATCAGGTACATGGCCGGCAGAACAAGAGAAATGGCAATTCCCATGTCTGAGCGTCGTAGATGCGACAGGTTCAGAGAAGCGCCGCATCGCGGCGCTGGAGTCTGACGCTAACGTGGTATGCACGAACCACGAAGTTATCGAGTGGCTGATTGACTACTACGGCAAGGATGACTGGCCCTTCACGGTTATCGTCGCAGACGAGAGCACGAAGCTGAAATCATTTCGTAGCCGTTCGGGTGGCAGCAAGCGGGCGAAAGCGCTCAGCAAAGTGGCGTTCGGAAAGGTTAAGCGCTTCATCAACCTGACTGGTACACCGTCGCCGAACGGCCTCAAAGATTTGTGGGGCCAAAACTGGTTTATAGACGCGGGCGAGCGTCTTGGTTCTTCATACACGGCATTCACCGACCGATGGTTTAACTCGGTACAGAAAGGTAAGTCAGCGATGGACCGTGAGTATCACGCACGCCCAGGCGCAGATAACGAGATTCATCAGAAGATGAAGGACATTAGTCTCACGATTGACGCTGCCGAGTGGTTCGGTTGCGAAGCGCCGATTATTGTACCGGTTGAAATCGACCTGCCGAAGAAAGCGCGCCAGGCGTACGTCGATATGGAGGAGAAGTTATTTGCGGAACTCGAGAGCGGAGAAGTTGAAGCCGCTAATGCGGCAGCGAAGACATCGAAGTGTCTCCAGATTGCATCAGGTGCCGTGTATGTATCAGGGCCCGACGGTGAAGCAACGAAAGACTGGGAGAAAGTGCACGACACGAAACTGGATGCGCTGGAGTCCATTGTCGAGGAGTTGCAGGGTGCGCCGTTGCTGGTGGCCTATCAGTTTAAGCACGAACTGGAGCGTATCCTTAAGCGATTCCCGCAGGCGCAGGCGTTTGCAAAAGGCGCTAAGGGTAATAAGCAGATGGAAGCGTGGAACCGCGGGGAAATCGAAATCTTATGCGTACACCCTGCGTCAGCCGGGCACGGCCTCAATTTACAGGACGGTGGGCACCACCTGGCGTTCATATCGCAAGGCTGGAACCTTGAGCACTATTTGCAGGTTGTTGAGCGCATAGGCCCGGTACGCCAGAAACAGGCAGGCCACGAGCGCCCGGTGTTCCTGTATCACATCGTCGCTAAAGATACGCTGGACGAGGTTGTTGCTGCGCGTACGGACGAGAAGAAATCGGTACAGGAAGAGTTGCTTAATTACATGAAGAGACGAGGTAAGAAATGAACATCATAGCCCCGATTCCGGCATTGCAAAAACGTATCAAGGAACTTGAAGAGGAGGTTCTACGACTACGACAGCAGAGAGATGCCGCTAATGCGCAACTGGCGTTTGTACTGGAGAAGTTATCCGAAGAGTAGAGAAAAGGCCCCAAACGGGGCCTTAGTTTTATGCTAATTATTATCCTCCACCACCTCAAGAACGCCATTGTTAGAGCGAAGTCTTTTATATGCATTATCACCTACATCACGAACAATAACACCACCAGATGCATACACAGTATTGAATCTACCATCCACACCACCGAGGTTCTGAACATTATCGGCAACAGGCGTCAATACACCAGCAACACGATTAGCTTTACGGGCATACCAGACATTCTTGCCAACATCTTTATCCATCGGGGTATCAAAGTTAAAACTGGTGCTGTTAGTGGAGAGTCCTGATTCAGATGCAGATGAAGTATCAACAATTAACTTGAGTGTTCCGCCAGTAAGCCCATCAGACGCAACATACAATTCTGCATTCTTAAAGTTACTTAACCCACCTAACCCATTAGCAAACGTAACCTTGCTGGCATCCCCATAAACAATCAGTCTGTTCTCTTTAAACCTTTCAGCATATAACCCGAACGCCACCCCGTCCTGATCATGGATGTCGATGGTTGCATGAGTAATATTAATAGTGGGTGGGATACCAAATGTAATGGTGTTCCCTCTAAACTCTTTAACTTTGAAGTTCAAACGATACTCATTGGCATAGTCATTTGCATACCTGTTCTGAAATTCACAGTCAATGAAGCTATAGCATTCAAGACCCATAGGAGCTGGTGAGCCGGTATCAATAACGCTGCCTATAATGGTTGTACCTACAAACTTAATATTGCGCGCATTACCTGCGTTAAATACAGCACCGTCAGAGTGCATACTATGTAGCACACCACCAACAACCGTAATATCGTTAACAGTACCTGGTACGGATACAGTCTGTAATGCACCCTTACCTGTGTTAACAATTTTAGGGTTAATGATTCTAATGTTGTAAGGGTTGCCTCCTTCAGCCTCAATATCAATACCTGCTTCTGGACCAGAGAAGTGCGTACCAATGCCTGTTGCCAGACGACCAGATCTGGTAATGATTGGATTGATAATGTCAATGTTTGCACCGCCGGTTAATGAATAGCAATTACGCCCACAATCCTGAAACACGCAGGTGTCCACTACTGTATTAGGGATGATGTCAAGAAAACTTCTTTCACCAGTGGCTTGCATATGAAGACCATCAACAGCGGAGTTTTTAAAGGTGTGTCGCGCTATCTGAAATCCTTCTGACTGATTCACCCACATGTTATATGCTGGCACTTGATACCCTGTATTGCCGTACTTCCCACCCCACTGAAGGTTAACAAGGTTTCCATCTGTAGCACCGTTTTTTATTTCCACATTAGGCGCAAGATAAATTTTTATCAGATAACCAGTTGATGCGAGGTAATTTGCATCAGGAGTCTCAGAAACAACATCGGATGCAGGATTTCCGGTTACAGGGTCGTAAGCGCCTACCCTAAGCCCACTATTTAATTTCAAGGTCCATCCCGACATATCCAAAATTATTTTTTGATTTGTTTGCGCGACGGAAAACCACCCCATAGCAGAAGGATCTGACCATGAACGAGATTGATAAGATGGCCGGTATGAATACCCCAATCCATATGCACCAGCTAATTGCTGAGAGCCTACGAGACTGACACCTGAAGGAAATACTACGTATAGAGGCTCTGTGGATGAGGATAAATATTGACCTAGCGCCCAAAGAGCGTCTGCATTGTCGGAAGAATCAGTTTTTACACCAAAATCCTCTGCATAGATGACTCGGATATTTATTTTATCCAATGCGGCAGTGACTGTTTCTGCAATTAACGATTTGGGGTTTTTGTACCCTATCAACGACCCGCCGTCAGGGGCCTCCGTAGACGATAATTGTGATCGTAAATCAGGGTCTGTCTGCGGTTTCCAGTCCGCATTACCAACAGGGTTAAAACCAGCCGGAACCGTAACTGGAAGCGTACCTGCATACGAATACCACGTTTTACTTACAGGGTCGTAGACAACTTTGCCTCGGTCGTTAGCCGTGAGAGTGCCTCCGGCGGAAAAGTCCCACGACACAGGCGAAAAGCCAGCGTCGCGCAACACGGCAGGGAGTGTCTTCTGTGTCTGCCCCGTAACGGCGTTTGTCGCGTAGTCGATATCTGCGCCACCAGCAACACCCCCGGATTTACCTGTAATAACCTCGGCTTCGAAAATCTGGTGTTTCTTGGCGGTCTGTAAATCCGCCAGGCTTAAAACGTCACCACATCCGCTTGACATATAGAGTCCTCTTTAATAAAAACCGTTGCTGAATCCGTCGGAGAAACCGCGACCTAAAGGCGCGACGCCGTCGTATTTGTAGAATCCGTCGTCATAGTTGTAACCAGTAATCTTGACCGTGCGGTCGTCGCCCGGGTCGATTGAAGAAACAACTATCTTCTGAGCATTATGCCTTGCTTCGTTGCCGAATGAAAACTCAGTTTTTAGTGCGCTATTCCCCGTGTAGATTGCTTCCTCCGGCGCGGAGAGCATAATCACCTCGCGGTCATGGCTTCCTTTGATAACAGAGATACTCTGCACCGAGCCGTCGCGCTTCTTGAGGATGATGGAGTGGTCGTCTCCAGGGGTAAACGTAACAGGCTGAGACAACGTCAGGGTAAGCCCATTAACAGCAACGACATAGCCGTCCTGGGGCGCAATACGCGAACCTTTAACCACGCTGATTACACCACCTGGGGTAGCAAGAGCGCCTTCTTCCGTAGCTTCGAATTCTACGACAACTTTACTTAACGCGTTGCGCTGATAGCGACGCCACGCCAGCCAATATGCCTGTTGGTAGTTACGCACGCCCTTTGATTCGTATTCCTCCGTATTTGCGCCCAGTTCTTCCGGGATATAAATCGTTTCCTGTACGTTAGTATCCGGGTCGATGTATGAGAATGACAAGCTATCGTAGGTTGTCGAATCGTTGAACGTGCGCGTCCATTTCTCGGTACCGGTAGTTTTGCTGCGGTGGGTGAACACCATTTCAGGCCCCGCGACAGGACGGTCGAATCGCAGCATAATATCTGCGCCTTTACGGTACGCAGTACAGAACACGGCTTCCGCTATGGTCTGGACTATGTCCTGCATCGTGGTATCGTAGTCGTCGAACGTATAGCAGAATTGTCCGGCTAATTCGCTGCCAAAATAGGACTCAATTTCTTCCTGCACAGCGAGTAACTTATCCATATTTGCCGTTGTCAGTTCCAGATTACCCACCGCCGGGTCTCGAGCCAGTCTGATTAGTGACTGCACCGCCTGTGTATTAGGCGTCATTACCGTATCAAATACCCCATTGCCTAAGTATTTGTAGCACATCTCGGTCGCAATCATGCGCAGTTCCGGGTTGTCGATACTGGCGGCACGCGGTGTCTGTTTACGGGCACAATGTACGGTAGTTCGGTTTCCGTAATGCGGGGTAGTGTCCAGTGACTGACCGTACAGGTTGATGAACGTTATTTCGTCGCTTACCGTTCCGTCGTAGTCCTTGTCGAAATTAGTTATACGGCGCATACGGGCGCGGAAACGAGATGCGGTCGGAAACTGCCCGTAGATAGACGTACCGACGTAATCCGTATTATTGCCTGTAATTGTGGCCTGTACCGTGTAAATGTCGCTCAAAGGGTTGCGTTGAGAGTCAATCATCTGGTACTGGAGTTCTACGGTTACGCTGGTGCGGTTATAGCCGCCGTCGTATTTGTAGAGGCCATTCTGCCCCGCGACGTTAGCAAGCACACGGTCAACCTCTCCGCGCACCATGTAGTACCAGTCTGTCAGGGATACATCATAGGTGTTGCTCGGGCCGATAAACGTATCTGAACGCTCTGTTAGGGTGTACGTCTGTCCGCTGGTCAACGCCGCCCAGTTAGACGCACCGTTTACAGCTAATCTTACTTCGAAGTCGTCAACGTATAAAACCTCAAACGAGCCGTTCAGGTTAGTGACGTCCTTAACGTCAAAGTTGCTCAGCACCGCGATATCGCCAACGCTAAGAAACTCAGAAAAAGCAGAGTCGCCCGACGGGTCATAGATGTAGCCGGTGGTTGAAATACGTTTGGCGGTGCCACCGGCGCTTGGGTTAGCCCCAATGTCGTTGGGTGCTTTCAGTACAATACCGTCAACGTCGTCGTTGGAGTATGTTACATAAAGTTTCTGGTCAATTACGTCGCCGATTTGTAGTTGCGGTGAAGTGGTGTTGTTAGGTGATGTATACGGCGCATACACGGCAACAGAGGAGCCTGTGATGTCGCTTATCAGGGTGTCACCCTCGGTTACACCATCCGCCTCAATATGCAGATGCCCGCGCCCTGCGTCGTAGTACGAATACTCCAGCAAAGCACCAGTGGAGTTGAACGCCTTATACGTCTGCATAAGGTCGTTGGGGATTGTCTGCACAGTCCCGCAGATGTCATAAGAGCGCTCGTAAGGACGCGGCTTGTTGGAGCGGTCTGTTAGGCTGTTATTCGGTGACGTTGTCTGGTTGTTAGTCGCCGTGTAGTTGGCGTTGGCGGCCGTGTTCAGGCCAAACAACTTGGCGATTGGCTTAAGGATAAAACCAAACACCTTACTAACCGCACCGAGCGCCCCGCTACCCGCGCCCTCAATAATGTGGTACACGGCATCTTCGTCTTTAAGCGCATCGAAGTCGTCCGTTACGTCTGTATCATCGCCAATCTCGCCGAGGTAGACGCGCACCGGCACGCCGTCCGGGATACGGTTAACGACAAACTCCATCGGCATCCCGACGTGTTTTGTACGGTCGAAAACGCCATCAGCGTTCCGCGTGTAGTGCAGGATTATCGCCAAAATTCAATCTCCGTGTACGTGTCTCTGAGGTCTGCCAGCCTGTCAAGCCGTACCTGACGTGACGCAAGTTCACAATGACTCACCATCCCGTCGAAGTAAACTCCTGCGTGCCACACGATACGGCCCCCGCGGCGATACCCCATAAGCACCGCACAAAAGTTTTCAGGCTTATCAATTTTTGTAAGCCCCTTCGTGTCACGGTGGCCTTCGTCAAACGCTTCGTTAATTGCCGTTGGGCTTGTAACGTCGAACGCCGGGGTTTCTAACCCGGCATCCGCGCGGACAATGCGCACATGGTGCCAGCAATTACGTTTGCGAAAGTCGTAAGGTATTCCCGTGTAGTCGTTAATATTCATGTGGTCAACAGGCCGCGCAATAACGGTATCTCTTTAGGTGTCATCAGTATACCAGTGCTCCGTTGGTTCAGCATAGGTGTACCGACATCCGCAGAGAACTCGCCTTTCTCCTGGTTGATAGCCTGTAACTCGTACACGACCGGGCCGTCAGCCGGATAAGACAGGTCGGTGCTGACATACCGGCGGAATACGAACTTCGGCAACTCAGTGTTACTCATCGGGATTTTATCCATCTCATCATCAAGTTGATTGAGAATATCCGGTAAAGTAAATGTTGTCGTCTGGTCCATATCACTGTTGTTAGCAGCCCCTGACGCCTCCATCGGGGTTGGCTCGAATGTTATTGTTTCGCCCGTCTCCAGTGTTGCCGTAAGTTCCTGTAGCCCGCGCACAAGATAGTACGTCTTCGACAGCAACGGGTGGCTGATTTGCAACGTGATGTAGTCCATCTCGCCGTCGGGGTTTGAGGCCAGCTTACGGCGATAGGCGGCTTCTACTGATTCCTGGCTCATTGCATCGGGTCCCAAATTCGAGGAAACGTTGATTGCGCAGTTCCGTAGGCTTTAAGGAGGCACCCCAGCACATCACCATAGCAACCATACAAATCTGGCAGATTGTTAACAAGGCACTGATTATCTTCGTCCTGAAACGGCGATTTCTCGGCGGTTGCCGTGAAAGTAATCGTCCAGTTAATACCGTCTTCGGTGGCCTCGGCGATGGTGGATGTGATCGTTACCTGATAGTCCTCAATACCCATGCCGAAGTCGTGCGCCATCCAGAAACTTGACGCACCGCCATCGACTTTCTCAAGGAACGACAGGAACGCCTGCCGCCCTAGTGCAGATGTAATCAGGGTTACGCTTATCGGAAACACGTCGTAATATGTGTCACGGCCCTGACGCACCCCGCCACCGGCTAAATCGACACTCCAGACGTTGTTACGTCTGGTCATTGAGTAGCCTTTTGACACCACCGGCTTAAGGCTACGTGGAAAGTATAAGTCAGTCATTATTTAAACCCCGGCGCGTTTCTTGTGGCCTTGCGGGCCTTGCTAATCTTACTGTTGCTGTTCTGCAAAGACGCAGCCACTTGCTCTTCGATGATGATACGCAGACGTCCTTCGTCATCTTGTTCAGTAGACACATTGCCAATCTGACTCGATGTGTTATTTACGATGGTAACATTAGATGGGCCACTATTTCCGCTATTATTGCCGTTTAACTGCTGCCGTGTTTGGCTTGCGTTTACCGCGCGCCCCGCCCCCGCCATCTTGATAATCTCTGGGCCGCGCTCACCGACAAGATAGCTGCCGCCAGCGTTCATTTGCCCGCCCTGTTCGCGGAATCCGGTTAAGGCTAACGCTTGGGTACTCGCAACCGTTGATGTGATGCCCGCCATCGCCGGTGCGCTGTTTGTCCCTAGGGTAGCCAGGGACGCCATAGCTGCAGCGGGGGCATACGCTGCAGCAATCGCCGCTCCGGTAGCCGATGCTGTCGCGATGGACGCCGCGGATGCCGTTTGGCCTGTAATCATGTTTTTCAGGTACTCCACCCCCATCTGTGTTAGCCCTGAAACGACCGATGACAGGATTGCGTTGCCGAGGTTTGCCATTGCTTCGCTAGCGGTCTGAGTACCATTAATAAGTCCGACTATGGAGCTGGACGCGGAAGCACCCACAGCGTCCAGGGAGTCCATAAGCATATTGTTCCACTCGGATTGGTTGCGGAAACGCTCCTCGGCAGCGGCAGCCAGCCCATCGTTATATTGCTTGTCCAGTTCCGCCCGTGCCTGCAACGCGACTTCATGCACGGAGTTTTCTTGTGCCTCGTACTCCTCTATAACCGCAAGCCTTTTCTGCCGCTCGAGCTGTAAGTTAGCGATAGGGTCTATTGACGCCAGAACCGCCACACCTTGTTGCAGTTTTTTCTGTTCCTCGGCTAACTCTTTATCAATAGCGTCTTGTCGTTTTTGCCCGTATTGAAGAACTATTGCTGTTTTCGCCTTTTCGTATTCTTCAGCAGTTAGCGCCCCTTCTTTTCGGTATTTAGCGGCCTCCTTAAGTTTCTGCTGTTCCTGCGCGTTAATAGCCTTTAACTCATCGTTGTTCTGACGAGCCAAAGTGTCGAGATAATCTTGCGCCTGTTTACGCAATTGCTCCGCTTTCTTAGCGGCGGCTTTCGCGTCTTTGTCGTTGGTGTTTCCTGTCCCACCAGTCCCGCCCTTTTTATTAACAAGGCTGGCCAAGTCAATTTCTTGCTTCCTGCGCTCGTCGTACTGCTTGCGCTGCTCCTCAATTTCTTTCTTGCGCTGCTTAGACCTGTTGGTAATGGCCTGTGATTCGGCCTCTGCACGTTTTATGCTAGCGTCATACGCGGCGTCAGCCTCTGCGGTCAGGTTTTTAAATGTGAGCGCTGCCGTTTTGCTCGGGTCAAACACGTCGGCAAGGGTCTGGCCAAGCGCTACGGCGTAATCGTCAATGCGCTGGAACCACGCAATAACCTCGTGGAATGTCTGCTGAATGTCAGGCAACCATTCACGGATAGCATCTGGAATAGTCCCCAGCGAGTCTGACATATCCGCGGATTTGTCCTCGGTATCGAATGCCAGGTCATTCAGGGCATCAGAAATAAACTTGAACGACTCATTGAACAGCGTCACCCAATCCTGGAGCGTGGCTGCTATCTCATTAGACACTATAGCGTCGGTGAGCGCCGTTACTGCGTCTTCTGCCAACGCAGCTTGTTCGCCTACGGCGTCGCCAAAACCAGACTGCGCTACCGCAAGAACAAGGCCGTCGAAGGAGTCGGCGAGGCTCGACAACTGACCATCTAATGTCTTCGAGCGCGTCTCCATCGCCCCGGCGAAATCGGTGTTGCCGATGTTTAACAGATATTTCTGAATCTCTTCGGAGTTCTTTTTAACCGTGGTGGTAACGCCGCGGAACGTGAACGACACTGTATCCGCCTGTTGCGACGACTTGATGCCAAACTCTTTTAGTCGCTCAAACTCAAAGGTACTGGCGTCGGCAACTGCCTCAATCATCTGATTAAGGTCTTTACCCATAGCCGCCGCGGTGTTGCCGTAGGAGATTAATGCCTCTTTGCTGGGGTTCAGGCCCAGAGCCACCAGCTTAGTAAAGCCTTCCACCGCCTGATTAAGCCCGTATGGTGTTTCTTTTGCGAACTGTTGCAGGACGCTGAAAGCCTTAGCGGCATTCTCAGCGCTCCCGGTCATCGTGATGAGGCCAGAGTTCAGCTTATCGAAGTTTCGCTGGGATGCCACCAGCGCACTGAACACCTGCTTGGCGGTTTCCAGGCTGACAACGGCAGCGGCGGCCGCCCCCGCCGCCTTAGTAAGCCCGTTCAGTTGGGATGTGGTTTTATCGACGCCGGTCGATGATACTCGTACTATCAAGCTAGCGGTATCAGCCATGATTTCTACCTTCAAAGATTGCTTCTAAGCCCATGATAATGTCTATCTCGAACAGGCTAAGCTGTTTTTGCGTAACATCGAGATAGGCTTTCAGGTCTTGCCACGTAACGGATTCTCTTGCAAACAATACTACAGCGTCCTCGCGCACGTGTCGCGTAAACTTAATGTCACAGTACGTCTCAAAGGTGGATATAAAAAGGGGCGGGCATTCTAGCCCACCCCGTCGCGCTGCACGTTTTTTCTTATCGATTACACCCATCGCGATAAGCGCCTGTTCGTGTCCGTCAGCTATAGAATCAAACTCTCTGATTTTATGCTTGTCCACAAACTCATAGGTGGCGAACCTGTACAGCGCGTCTACTTTTCCTGTAATGCTTTGCGCTCAGCGTTATGGAACGCAGCTACCTGGGTTCCAAGCCCTTTGAACTGGTCCAGCAATTTGTTAAATGCTTCTTTAGAGAAAGGCTCATCAAAACTCCAGCCGTTTACTACTTCTGCCGCGAGTTGTCGGTTGAGATCTTCCGCCAGTTCGTTAACCGCCAGGTTATATTCAGTATAGTCGCCGGATTTTTTGGCGGCTTTTTCCAGTTCTTCGAAACGCGCCAGCCCGCGGCGGTACGCGATAATGAAAGCACGCCCGGCTTTAACGGCGGCATCCGCATCCGGATTTACAACGTTAAGCCACTCCCCTGAGTCTTCACCATTTGGTAGGAGAATGGGCATCTTCTTGCCTACCAGTGCTTTCTCTTCGAAATAAAAATCAGAAAGTTTCATTCTTTGATCCTTTGGTTAAGAGGTTACAGGTTAAGGGAAATGCGCCAGACGGGAACCACCCGCTTTTCGTGTGCGACACTAGGCGCAAACTTATTCTAGCACACTACTTGCACACCCCAATATAATAGGGTACTATTCACTTACACCAACAATGGAGGAGTTTAAAATGTCAAGTTTACCAGTTTCCTTAATTCTGTTTGCACTACTCGCTTATTTTGCGCCTTTCCTGGTTGCATATTTCCGCAACCATAAAGCGAAGTTAGCGATATTCATGGCTAACCTGTTTCTTGGCTGGATTCTGCTGCCGTGGGTATTTATTTTAATCTGGGCTTGCAACTCGAATGTCAAAGAGAAGTGAGCTAGTATAGGACAAATCCTAAGCACGAGGAATAAGCATGGCCAGGAAGAAAATAACCGACGAACAGTTGCAGGAAGAATTGAACGCCGGTATGAAGAATATCGACATCGCTCGTAAATACGGCATCTCAGACCGCGTTATTCGCATCCGTAAAGCGAAGCTGGCAAAGAAAGGCGTAGGTCATGGGCGCGACGTTAGCCACCTTGTGCCAGATGGCTACAAGATTAAAGGAACGTCGTCACTTGTCGATGAGTTCGGCAACACTAAATTGCAATGGGTTAAGACCGACACCGATGCTGAACGTCAGGTTGAACTGATGAAAGCCGTGGTTGAAGGTATGAAGTCAGAGATTACCCCGGTTGCGCCTGTTAAAGCGACTCGAGCCAAACGTGACGATAAACTGCTCAATCTTTACACTGTGTCTGATTTCCATCTCGGTATGCTTGCATGGGCCGACGAGAGTGGCGACGACTGGGACATGAAGATTGCAGAAGACCTGTTCTCTCGCTGGTTCGACGCAGCGTTTCAGAAAGCGCCGGACGCAGGAACGGGCGTTATTAACCTGCTTGGTGACCTTGCGCACTTCGATAGTCTGGATGCCGTTACGCCGGCAAGCGGTCATGTTCTTGACGCAGACACGCGCTATCAGAAACTGGTCCGCTACATGATTCGTATGGTCCGCCGTGTCGTTGATATGGCCCTTGTTAAGCATAAAAATGTTCGCTTGCTTATTGTGCAAGGGAACCACGACGAGAGTGGCATGATTTGGCTGGCTGAGATGTTCAGTACGCTATACGACAACGAGCCGCGTGTGTTCGTCGATACGTCACCGGATGTTTACAAGATGGCGCGACACGGCAAAACAACGTTGTTCTTTCACCATGGACATAAAGCACGCTTCGACGCTATCGAGCCGGTTATGATTGCCAAGTTCCGCAAAGCGTTCGGCGAGAGTGTTTACAGCTACGCTCACGTAGGGCACCTGCACCATCAGAAGATTGTAGAAAGCCGTAACATGATTGTTGAGCAGCACCGCACTTTAGCGGCTAAAGATGCCTACGCCTCCCGCGGCGGATGGATGTCAGGCCGTAGTGCAAACGTAATTACTTATAGCGCCGAATATGGCGAGGTCGCGCGTTTAACTATTTCACCGGAGATGCTGGGATGACTTCAAAATACAACCGCACAATGACAAACACTCACGGTAGCACTATGACAGTAGATGTTTACGATGTGCTACGTGCCTTCGACATCCGCGACCCGGCGTTGCAACACGCATTGAAGAAACTATTGTGCATGGGCTTGCGGGGGCACAAGGACACCGGAACAGACTTAGCGGAAGCAATTGAAAGTCTGGAGAAGTTACGGGAATATCGAAGCAATATTGACGAATAACTACTAGGTATTTTATGAAACTAATTATTAACTTCTTTAAAGCCTTAACAGGTAACGATTTTGAGATCGACGGAGGTTGGCTAGTGTATGACCCTACTTTTGATACTTGGTTGTGGCATAAAGAGAAACCTCGATGAGAAAAAGGCCCCTTTCGGGGCCTTAGTTTTATGCGTAGGTGATGCGCTGGATAACAATAGACGACTGATATTGGTTGCCGGTAGCCTGGCCTTCGATGGACTGAGTGATTGACTCTGGTCCGCCAATCTCAGGCGTAACCGCCGTAAGCTCTGCGCGTTTCAAACTGAAAGACATAACCCCGTTTACCCCCGCCAGAATAGAGTTAATCTCTACCTGCTGTTCATTGATAAACTTCTGAATCATCGCCATGTCGTACAGCTTGCCGGAGATGGAGAAGGTGTTAGCCGCGCGACCACGTTCCACGAACGCAACGCTACTGTTCCCTAGTTCAAACTGAGCGGATGCGCCGTTGTCGTTGGTGATGGTCAGAGTATCGCAACGCAACGGCGTAGAACCGTCGAACACGGACACATCTACAGAAGAGAACGGCTCGTCAGTGAACGTCACCTGGGAGAAATCAGAGCCAGACGGCGGCGCGGTAAGAATCTCCTGACTCAGACCGATGAATGGGAAGCTCCCCGTTACCATCGCGTTAACAGCCTGCTCGATAGTAAAACCGGAGATTTCCACGCCTTTGGTCAACATGTACGCGTCCGGGTTCCCGCACTGACCTTTGAACCATGTCAGGATGGAGAAAGTCTTACATGCATTACCGGTTTCCAGTTTGTCACCGGTTTTTCCATCGGTCTCAATAGGGCCTTCGGCGGTAAGGGTGTGCTGAATGCCGGCGCCAGTAACCACAGTAGCTGTTACGGCAGTAACGATGAACGGCTTAGAGTTATCGCCAGTTAAAGCGTCAAAATACAGAAGGTCCCCGACCTCTACACCGTCAGTAATGAAACTGCCAGTGTTGCGGGTGAAAGTTTTTGCTACCGGGTCTACCGTAATACCAACAGCGGATAAGGTTACCCCATCCTGCCACGTAGATGTCATCGCACCAGCAAGGAAATCATCCTGACTACGGGAGCTAAGCTCAATGGCATACTCCCCGCTAACCTGTTTGTTACCGGTGCGGATAGATGTAGTTTCACGGCTGCCGTCCAGTTCGTTGGAAGTCAGCGCATCGCGGGTTACAGCGGGAACACCGCCGGTGTTACGCAACGGCGACCATACCGGGTTACTTGGTGTTACGCCAGGGGTCACTTCCGCCACATAGAATTGCGCGGTATTCGCGCCCTTAAAAGGAGTTGTAGCCATATTCACAGCCTCTTGGTGAATGCAATAAAGTTAATTGACAATGGTCGTTTGGCCCATCCGTTTTCTACAATCAGCGGCCCCAGGCTAACCGATTGAACCTCGGCGCAGATGTCGTTACGTGAAAATGACTTACCTGCTTTAAACGCCGTGTTAAGTAAGTCTGCCATTTTATTGATTGGCGCGCTACCTTTCACCGATGCATAGTTAATGTCGACCTGATAAATACCGGAGCGTTGTTCCGTGAAGAACAAATCCGCCTGTTCCGTATCCGCAAGTAGCATGTAACTAGCCAGATACGGCGTATCGGTTGACGTCGGCGCGTCGATGTTTTCAAGTGCTACCTTGATGCCGTTGGCGGTTCCGAAGGCTACCAGCGGCACATCAAACGCTTTTGTTAAGTCCTCAAAGTAGCCCATCATTTCACCTTGTTGGCTTCTTCGTTAATGAGTTGCTGGAAGCGGGACACATTTATCCTGACCATGCCTTGTGGGGCCTGTTTCGACCAATGGCCGTACTCCAACCGTTGCGCATACGGCAGGTTGTTTGTCAGCGTGAACTCGTGCCAGTCTGCTGCTTTCAGTACGAAACTCGTAGCGTTTCCGATAGCTATGTTTCCTGATTTATCCGTAGCGTCCGTAATCCCGGGGGCAGGAATGCCACCAGACGCCATCCAGTTCATACGAAAGCGGCCCGTATCTACCGGACTCGCCTTTATGATAGCGGAAAACAGCTTGATAGACACCTGACGCATAACCTTCTCAGGGTTCTTCTTCGCCTTTTCCACGAACTTAGAGACATCAAGCGCGAAACTCATTTTCTCACCTGAATAAAGTA